>Ga0209083_1000347_pt1 | contig 70984 bp, 66 predicted proteins | sample AM7aDNAmetaG_FD_184132 | JGI IMG/M metagenome (GOLD analysis project Ga0209083, IMG submission 184132) | Freshwater microbial communities from Finland to study Microbial Dark Matter (Phase II) - AM7a DNA metaG (SPAdes) (version 3) | ecosystem: Environmental > Aquatic > Freshwater > Lake ... | reverse complement strand
ACAATACGATTAGGCCGCATAGCTCTCTGGGCTATCGTCCTCCGGCACCAGAAGCAGTACAGTTAAGGTGGTCAAGCCAGCAGCCACTCTCTCACTCATGCTGGTACAACTAAGTGGGGCAGGTCAATCTCCTTTTGCATTTCAAGCCAATCCAAGCTATTCCAAGTCAACACAAGTTGAAAATCACGGTTGGCGCGGAGTTTAAGTGGCAGAAAAGTGGCAGGATTTAAGCGGGAGCTCTTATCCTGGTAACAAAATGGGCTTTGAAAATGATCCGTTAGGAGTGTCGCTTTTTTCATCAAAAACGACATATGGTGGCGAGTACCTCTGCGTAAAAGAACAGATAAGCTGGCTTGACAAATGTGTCCAAAACGTATATACTTCTTAATAAGCAAAGACGAAATGGACACCAATGCTATGAGTGCAAAGACAAATGAGCTAATTAAGGCTTTTGAGGAGAACAAGGGGATCCTGCGTTTCTCCAGGATACTTAAGGAAGGCTTTCATCGGAAACAGGTAAAGACGCTTTTTGATTCCGGAAAGATCAGGCGAATTGGTCACGGGCTTTATCAGCTTGCAGATTCTCCAGCTCTTTCTAATCCGGATCTTGTAAATGCCGTTCTGCAGTCTCCCAAAAGCACCGTCTGCCTTATTTCAGCTCTTTCTTTTCATGAAGCGACTGATGAAATCCCGCGCAGGGTTGATCTGGCGATACCCATGAGCAGCCGGGCCAACAAGATCGATTATCCACCTGTAAAATACTACTATTTCTCTAAAACTGCGTGGAAAGCGGGAATAGAAACTCATAAGATCGATGGCTATGATGTGCGTGTTTATGACCTGGCAAAAACAATCGCAGACTGTTTTAAATTCCGAAATAAGATTGGCTTTGATACCGTTCAAAAGGCTCTAAAAATCGCAGTTTCGGAAAAACACATTCGACCTGCCAAGATCATGGAATACGCAAAGATATGCCGCGTTGATAACGTTATTCGGCCCTACCTGGAGGCTTTTGTATGAACCCGGAAATTAAAAATCTTGCCGCATCCGTGCGAGGTCGTCTTCAAAACAAGGCCGGCGAAACCAAAAGGGCGTTTGCCGAAGTCCTTCAGTACTATGGAATGGAACGGTTTCTCTTTCGCCTGAGCAAATCAAAATATTCTGACGCGTTCATACTGAAAGGCGCTCTGATGTTCACCGCTTGGCAGATGCCGGAAAGACGGATAACTCTTGATATTGATCTCCTGGCGCGTCATGCCAATGAAGTCAAAAAAATAGAAGGTGCTATTAAGGATATATGCGCTGTCAAAGTTCCTGCGGACGGACTTGTTTTTAAGTCGGATTCCGTAAGAGGGCGGATCATTAAAGAAGATGCTGAGTATGAAGGCGTGCGTATTAAACTCATGGGTTATCTTGAGCGGTCAAGAATTCCGATGCAGATTGATTTTGGTTTTGGCGATGTTGTTTTTCCTTCCGCGCAAAAGATCAAGTATCCGGTTATGCTTGATTTCCCGGCCCCCGAGCTAAAAGGTTATACGCCGGAAAGTATGGTTTCTGAAAAGTTCGAAGCAATGGTCAAATTGGGTGACCTTAATAGTCGAATGAAAGATTTTTATGATATCTGGAGCATGATGCGGCAATTTGACGTTGAAGGGGGAACGCTTGTGCAGGCCATTCAGAAAACTTTCAAGCACCGTAAAACGACACTGCCAGAGGCAGTGCCTTTTTTCTCTTCGGCTATCTACGATGAGCACTCCGTGAATAACACAAGATGGAAAGCCTTTCTTTCGACCATTCAGATCAATAATGCCCCAACCGACCTTGGAATCGTTGCCCAAGCCATTGAGAACTTTCTTCTTGAGCCAGTCAAAGCAATCCATGGCGGGCATGATTTTCTGGCTCATTGGCATGTTCCAGGTCCTTGGCGTTACTTAGGTTCAGAGGGCTCATGAGAACATTAGTTGTCGGAGATATCCACGGTGCATTCAAAGCACTTCTCCAATGTTTCAAACGGGCGGAATTTGATTATGATCGTGACCGTTTAATTGTTCTGGGGGATGTGTGCGACGGATATCCCGAGGTGCGTCAATGTATCGATGAGCTATTAAAGATAAAAACATGCGATTTTATTATCGGCAACCATGATATGTGGGCATTGGATTGGGCTTTGCGGGGTGATAAGCCGGAGATTTGGACGAGCCAAGGCGGAAGAAATACAATGCGTTCCTATGATGGTGGGCCGATGCCCAAGGAACACATTGATTTCTTGAAAAGTGGACAACTATGGCTCGAGCTGGGAGATCAAATATTTGTTCACGGTGGTTTTGATCACGATATGCCATTGTCTAAGAGCAGCTCCGAGACATTGGTTTGGGATCGTGAGCTTCTTGATATTGCCTGGCAGAAACAGAGTATTGATCCCCAATATAAGTTTGGCCACTATTCCGATATTTTTCTCGGACATACCACGACTCAATTCTATAAAACCCTCAAACCGATAAAAGCTTGTAATGTTTGGGACCTGGATACGGGTGCTGGATGGTCGGGAAAGTTGACAATTATGGATATCAAGAGGAAGGAATACTGGCAGTCGGATTTATCGCCATCCCTTTATGGCGGTAATCCGGACAGGATCGGATAAGGGCTGTTTTCATGTTGCTTTCTCTGCCAATGGTGACATGCGCTAGTGAGAAGTTTAACTTCTAGTTAATAAGAGTAAAAAGAGCTGAAGCGTTTGAAAAAAAATGATGCGACGGGCAAATGCTGATGAAGTCTTCAGGACCGGTTCAATTCATTGTTATTGTTGATGTTATGGAAGTGCCATTGTAGAATCCCGTATCCCGCTGATTCTCTTTTTCTGAAATCTCAAGCCAGTCAACGGGTTGCGTCAAACCAGATGTAACCCGTTTCATTTCCTCGCTTTGCATTCCAAGTCAATCCAAGGCATTCCAAGTCAACACAAGTTGTAAATCTCCGTTTGCGCGGAGTTTAAGTGGCAGAAAAGTGGCAGGAATTTAGCGAGGCAACCCGCCTCATATCCATAATGTTGCATAACACTAATAAAACGACATTGGCAAAATATTGAACGGTGCTTTTCCAATCTTTTGCGGCATTCAATTCGGTGGCTGGTAGACAATTATTATAAATCAATCCAGGCGTTGCTGCTGCCGATAATGCTGAAGGCAACCGTTGGGCATTTTATTTGAGAGCCCTTCCTCAGAAAGCCGCGGCTGGCTATTAGGACATGGTTTCCCCATAAATTCAAAGGCAGTGGATTCTATGATCGAAGACATAGATTTAATGCTGCGTTTTCAGAACGGCGACGAGAGCTGTTTTGAAGCGCTGGTTGAGCGGCACAAGCAGCGTGTCTTTAATATTACCTACCGATATTTAGGCAATGCCCATGATGCCGAAGATGTCGCGCAGCAGGTCTTCATCAATATTTACAACGCAAGGGCATCCTACAAGCCCACGGCGCAATTCACGACCTGGCTCTACACAGTTTGTAAGAATACCTGCCTCAAAACATTTCGCAAAAAACGTTTTTCTACGGTATCGATAGATGAGGACGTGGAAATGGATGAAAATTCCGCGCCTGTTCAGCTTCCCGACCCTAAGGCTATGACGCCACTCGACAATGCGCTCGGCCGGGAACAAGAGGCGGTCGTCAAGGAAGCGATAGAGTCTCTTCCCGGAAATCAGAAAATGGTTGTCATCTTATACAAATACGAAGAGCTTTCTTACGAAAAGATAGCTGAGGTCACGGGTCTGTCTGTTAAAGCGGTCAAATCATCACTACATAGAGCCCGGGTAAGTTTAAAGGAGAAGCTGGCGGGATATTTTGATAAATAATGCGGAACTTTTACCTTTTTCAGGGATTTAATAAAGAGAGGTGAACAATATGAATTGTCGGGATATAAGGAAATCACTGGTTGGTTTCTTGGAGTCCGAACTATCTGACGGCGATCGGATCGTCGTTGAGGCGCATCTTCATCAGTGCGAAGACTGCCGGAAAGAAAAAGTACTACTGGAAGATACTTGGGCAGCATTGGGAGGAATCCGGGCTCCTGCCGTGGGCCAGGACTTTACCGCGAATTTAATGGCGAAAATCCACGAACAGGATGAAAAGAAACCGGCGTGGTGGGGCATCGCGCTTCCGGACATCCGCATTCCGTTTGGATTCCCTCGGCTGACACCGGTGTTGGTTTCAGTCGGTCTTGTGGCGGCCATTTGTTTTTCGGCGCCCTATTTTCTACCGAAGAAGACGCCACCGGCCAAGGAATTGTCTGCTTACAAGAAAACTGAGGTTCAGGCAGAGAAGGTAGCAGCGGTCGAGGCAGTCACTCCCGTCGCGCAGACGCCTGTTCCCGTGTCTGACGAGGAGATCATTCGCAACTTGGATGTGTATGGAAATATCGAATTATTGAAGAATTATACCGTATTGAATGATTTCGATGTGGTGCAGAATCTGGATGTAAAGGTCGTGTGATATGAGCAAAAAAATCGGAGTTATGTGTTTTCTTCTCAGCGTGCTTTTTTTGACGGCGGCCTCAAATATTTTCGCCGAAGAAGCCCCTTCAACCTCGACTGATGCCAAGGGGTCGTCGTATGAGGAAAATTTGAAACGATGGCAGAGCATGTCCGAAGAACAGCGTGAGGCAATCCGTCAAAAAGTTCATACGATGGATGCTCAACAAAAGGAAGCAATTTTTGAGAATGCCAAAAAGTTCAAGCAGCTTTCAAAAGAGGATCAGAACAGGGTGCAGGATAATTTTCAAAAATTCAAAGAATTACCCGATTCCAAAAAAGAGATTGTAAGAGAGAAGGTCCAGCGTTTTCAGCAGCTTCCGCCGGAAAAAAGAACGGAGTTGCGCGGCGAAATGAGAGAAAAGAAAGAGCGTAGTGGAAATAATCTTTCCGGGCGGCGCAACGGTTCGGACGTAAGCGCTGACGGAAGGCCGATTGGTCGGCAAGATTCTGGCAGAGAGCATGGATCAGGTGAAGGATCAGAACCTGGTATCGGGCGAGGCCCTGGTGGTAGGCCAGGTGAAGGTGGTCCGGGAGGTGGGCCAGACAGAAATGGGGCAGGTGGCAATGGTCCTGGATTTCGTCCCAATGGAGGTTCTCTCGATAATGGGTCAGACGGCGGTCCAGAGAGAGATGGCCCTAGAGTTGGTCCGGACAGAGGTGGGCCTGGCGGTAGGCCTGGTGGAAGTGGCCCTGGAGTTCGTCCAAACGGAGGTCCCCCTGGTGGTGGAGGACCAGGCGGCGGTCCCGGCCCAGGCGGTAAAGGTCAAAAAGGACCGAAAAAATAGATTAAATTTGCGCGAAACTTTTTGAAATTTGATGGTTTTCATGTAGTAGAGCCTAAGAAAGTTGAGTGGGGCTAGGAGGGCTGAGACATGAAAACCGAAACGAATGCGAGAAGGATAAGACGAAGAGTATTTTGGTTCATGGTGGTTGTATCGATGTTGGCTGGGGTTTTTTCTGCGTGCGATCTTTTTGCCGAGGAAACGACTTCGACGGCTTCCGATAGCTCCACGACGACATCTGTCACCGACGCGGTTGCATCTAGCACCGGCACCACCGATTGGAAACAGGAGCTTTCTTCGGATAAGGCAGCTCTTAAGACAGCAAAAGAGAAGATAGAAACCGACGCTCAGGCTGCCAGGCAGGAAGAAAGCGCACTGAAGGACCAGATCAAGCTCGCCATGAAGTCTGGGGATACTGAGACCGCAGAATCGCTCAGGGCGCAGTTGAAGACGATGCATCAGGAAAACGCCCAAGAAAGGCAGACGGATACACAAAGTCTAAAAACTGCGCGACAGGAATTGAGATCTGACAAAGAGCAAGCGCGGAACGGACGGATGGATGCTAACCAAGATGGTAAAGTCGATCAGTCTGAGCGGCAAGCATTCCGAGAACAAAGACAAGAGCAAAAAGGTCAGGACGGGCAAGGCGTTGGGAACGAAAGTGTTCCTCCGCCTCATAACCCAGGTGAGGCTTCGCGTGAAGGCCAAAGCGGTCCTGGTCTAAATCCTGATCATCAAGATGGCTCTGGCCAAGGTGATCAAGGAGGGCGACGAAGTGGGTCACAAGGAGACCAACGCAGGGGGCAAGGCCAAGGAAGAGACAATGACAACAATCCTCCTGGAGCTACCGGAGGCCCCGGAACGAATTGGGAGAATCGTCCCGGTCCTCAGGGTGGTCCCGGAGCTAGTCCCGATGTACGAGGCCAAGGAAGGGACAATGATAACAATCCTCCAGGGCCAAGAGGTGGTCCCGGAACGAATTTGGAAAATCGTCCCGGTTCGCAGGATGGTCCTGGATCCAGTCCTGACAAAGGTAATCAAGGTGTAAGGGATCATGGCCAAGGACAGGGGCGAGATGGCCGCGGACAGGTTGGTGATAACAGAGGTGGTAGAGGCAATGGCGGTGGCCCGGTCGGTGGAGGGCATGGTGGAGCTCAAGGCGGTGGAGGGAATCATGCTTCGCATCGCAGATAAAACACAGACGAAAACCCTAGGCTCCCAACGGAGCCTGGGGTTTTGGTTAAGGAGGAGTAAGATGATAAACAAAATCCCAGGTATGTTTTTATTTTTATTCTCTATGGCGGGGGTTATTTACGCTCAAGATCCTATGGGTCAGGAGTCCCGTACGCCACCGCAGTCAGCCATTGATGCTTGTGCGGGAAAATCCGAAGGCACTGTTTGCGAAGTTTCTTCGCCTGCAGGAAACAAGTCTGGGGATTGCGCTTATACACCAGACCAGAAATATTTTGCGTGCAGGCCTGAACGAGGCTCTTCGGATCGCCGTGGTCCTGCCGAGGAAGGGCAAAGAGAGAGAGCGGATAATCCGCAAGAGCAGCAAGAGAACGATGGTCGACAATCTCAAGACCGGAGTCAAGGATTAAAGTCTGAAGGAAATCCTAATCAATATACCCTTGAACAGGCCATGAGTGACAACGCACAAATTTCTACTATTGCATTCAGCGGCCTGGCTTTTATTACCGGGAGTGCCGGCGGCGATACTTTCTTTCCTCCGGGAAAGGTAGCGGATTTCTTTGGGTTTCAGTATATGCGTGACGTGGATACGGCGGGATACGGGCACAACACCACGTTTTTGACCAAGGTCGCCAGCAATGTGCTTTATCTGTTGAACGACGCTCAAAAAGCGCAACTGGTTGCACTAGCCAAGGAGCAGGCGCCGATCTATACCCGGTTTGCCTATAACCGTCTTTTGCTGTCGAATGCTTTCCGACGTAGTTTGGAAGGAAAGATCCCTTCCGGATCCACCGGCCTTGATATCCAGGCGGTTTCAAAATATGCGGCAGGGCTCTATAAGAATGACGCGGACTTGAGCTATAACCGTGCCGTCATGATCGGAAAGATCATTAATTCTTTCACATCCGAGCAGAAGGCCTACCTGGCAAAAATGCAGTTCAATAACTATTCGTCATGGCCGGAAGTGGCGGAGGATGAAACGCTAAAGCGGAGCATGACCAATCCTGAATTTGTTGCAGTGATGACGTATGCTAGCGAGCTCTTCTCCTGGTATAAAGGCGGCCTTGAGGCGGATGTGTATTTCTGTCCGGAACGTCACGGCACCTACTTCGGCGGTTTCTTCATGAAGGATTATCCGGCGATGCATAACCCGAATTACTTTATTAGCACGGCCATCACAGGAGATAGTGGAAAGGATTTTCTGAATATTTTGGACCGCAATCAGAGATCGTTGATCACGGGGATCATCGAAGAACAGCGATCTGCTCTTGAGGAGATCAAACGGATCAGAACGGAAGTTTCAACCGAGTTGCGTAAGGCAATCACCGGAGGAACGATCGACAAGGAAATAGTTTATTCCCTCATTGAACGTTACGGAGAACTGGATGGACAGGTGTCCGCGCTCTATGCCTCCCGGTTTTCGGAGGTCAATAAAACTCTTACAGCGGATCAGCGGGCGGCCCTGGTGAAGCTCAGGAATCTTGATGTTGTGCCTCAAGGGGCTTACCGGTTTTCAACGCCAGTCGCTATGCCGGAAATACCTAATACGGACTTCATGTTTGGTGTCGGGAGTGTGCCTCAAAATGCAGGGCAGCTAACTCCGCCTGAAAGCTTTGGGCGTGCAGAAAGACCCAATAAGTCGAGGCGAAAAAACTTATAGGAGGGGCATAATCATGTTTTTAGGACGCGCTGTTGCTTTCAGCTTTCTCGCGTCACTTATGATTGCCCAGTCATCTTTTGCTGCCGATAGCGTTTCATCCGGGATGACAAAAACTGTATTTGAATTAAAAAGTCCCGAAGTAGTCGATGGAGGATTGCTTCCAAAAGAATATACGGGGGATGGTGCAAGCGCGACACTGCCTTTGGAATGGAGCGGAGCGCCGAAGGGGACCCAAAGTTATGCGCTTATCATGCACCATGTTGATCGTGAGGGAAAGGCCAAGTGGTATTGGATTCTATGCGACATTCCGGCTAATACGCATAGCTTGCCCAAGAACGTCCGGAACGTCGGGACGCTTGGGAATAACAGCATCAATGGCAGAGTAGAATATGCTCCGCCACATTCAAAAGGCCCGGGTCCCAAGACCTACACTTATACCCTTTATGCTTTGTCGTCGCCGATTAAGCTCGACATTCAACCATCCGAAGTAAACCAAAAGGCATTGTTAGAAGCCATGCAAGATTGTATTCTTGCGACAGCGGAACTTAAAGTGATTTACTCGCGACCCAAGGGGGCTGATAATCAAGGCGACCGTCAGGTTCCTGGCTCAGCAAGAAAATCAGAATGAAATCGAGCTAACGGCAATGACCTTTTATTGCTGTAGCCGCTTAGCTTGTATGCGTGTTTTTTGGTAACAATTTAAAATTAAAGCGGCAGTAAATGCTGTGGGAATTCATTAATTGATGCAACGGGTTATTTTTATTGAGGTTCCGAAGACCCCATTGTAGAATCCCGTATCCCGCTCCGTTTTTCATGCGAAATTTTAAGCGAGGCTCGCAAGCTTAGGCGGGTCGTTCGATAAAGAAATGTGAGAGGCCCGCCGCTAAAGGCGGGCTTGTTTTCTATATGGCTAAAATAATGTACCGTGTTTTTAAAAAAAGGGTGGTTTTTTCTAAAGGGCCGATCCGTCTGATTGATTGTAAGGTTCGGACCCCGCAGGGGAAGATATTATCGCGCCAGGTGCTCGAGCATCCTGGCTGTGTGGTTATTATTCCGAGGACGCATGCGGGGAAATACATCCTTGTGAGGCAATACCGGTTTCCGCTAGAAAAATATCTCTGGGAGTTTCCGGCGGGTGGAAGAGAGCCTGGAGAAACATTCCCTCATGCCGCGGCGCGCGAGCTCATGGAAGAGATCGGGATGAGGCCGGGACGGCTTAAAAAGCTTTTGGAGTTCTACCCTACGCCGGGAGTTTCTGGCGAGAAAATGCATGTTTTTTTAGCTCGGGATCTTAAGCCGGCTGTTGCCGAAAAGGATGAGGACGAGGATTTTGAATTAGGGACGTTTAGCCATTCGGAAATTGGCCGGATGATCCGTCGGGGAGAGATCACTGATGGGAAGACTTTGATCGGTTTTTTTTATTTGAAAAAATCAAAAAATCAGTAGAATACACACCGCCTGCCTTGCCCTTGTTCAGATGTTCTTTTGTGGATGTTGACAAGGACAATCCCGATTCACTCTCATTTCTAAATGAGAATTGGGGTGCCCTTTTTTATATTACTTTCACGGAACTTATGGCGTTTGTGTCATGCGGATAAGATTGCAATGAACCAACAGGGAAGATCTAAATGAAAGAGCAAGGATTGTACCATCCCAACATGGAGCATGATGCGTGCGGCGTCGGTTTTGTCGTGAAGATCGACGGAACACGAACGCATCAAGTCGTCCGTGATGGAGTCCAGATCCTGAAAAATCTCGTCCATCGTGGTGCCGTTGGAGGAGATTTGAAGACCGGCGACGGTGCCGGTATGATCCTCCAGATCCCGCATAAGTTCTTCTCCAAAGTTTTGAAATTCCCGCTGCCGGCGGAGGGTAAGTATGGCGTGGGGATGCTTTTTCTCCCACGGCAGGAAAAGGATTCCGAGCGTGCGCGGAAGATGATTGTCGACCAAGCCGTACGGGAAGGCGGAAAAGTCCTGGGATGGCGGGAAGTGCCGGTACATCCGGATTGTCTTGGAGAAATGGCCCGGGAAGTGATGCCGTCTATTTGGCAGGTTTTCGTGACCTTCGACGGACTCGAAGGACCCGCGTTGGAACGTCGCCTCTACATTCTCCGCAAAGTGCTCGAGAATGAAGCCTTGAAGTTGGGCTGGGCTCTTGAAGATTTCTATATTCCGTCTCTTTCCTCACGCACGCTCGTCTACAAAGGCATGTTTGCGGCCCCGCAGTTCGATCATTTCTTTAGCGATCTTGCGGATCAATCTCTCATTAGCGCCCTTGCGGTCGTGCATCAACGTTATTCCACGAACACGTTCCCGTCCTGGCCTCTGGCGCATCCATTCCGGTTCATGGCGCACAACGGGGAGATTAATACGTTGCGCGGGAACATCAATAAGATGATGGCTCGCGAGTCCACGCTTTCGTCACCTCTCTTTGGAGAGGATCTTAAAAAATTGCTTCCCGTGATCAACTCTGCGCTGAGCGATTCCGCGATCTTCGATAATGCGTTTGAACTTTTGACTATGGGGGGACGCTCGATCGAACATGCCATGATGATGATGGTGCCGGAAGCCTTCGGTGCGAAATATCACATCAGTGAAGCCAAGCGGGCCTTCTTTGAATATCACGCCGCGATCATGGAACCGTGGGATGGACCTGCTGCGATCGCGTTTACCGATGGCGTCGAGGTCGGGGCGACGCTTGATCGCAACGGTCTTCGTCCGGCTCGTTACGTGATCACTAAAAGCGGGCTTGTGGTGATGGCGTCTGAGATCGGCGTGCTGGACATTGATCCGGCTGATGTTCTGGAAAAGGGGCGTCTTGCCCCGGGAAAAATGTTTCTGGTGGATACCGCGACAAAGCGCGTGATCAAGGACAATGAGATCAAGTCCGCGATCTCGCGTCGCAGACCGTATCGCCGTTGGCTGGAAGAGAACCGGATCGAACTTCGCGGATTGTTGCAGGCCCCGGGACCTGTGGAGGTGGATGAGGCTACGCTTGCCATGCGCCAGCGTGCCTTCGGCTACACGCTTGAAGATGAGAAAATGATCCTGATTCCGATGGCCGAGACTGCGCAGGAGCCAGTCGGCTCCATGGGGAATGACGCGCCGCTTGCCGTGCTCTCGAAACGTCCGCAACTCCTTTATAATTATTTCAAGCAGCTTTTTGCGCAGGTCACCAATCCTCCGATCGATCCTTATCGTGAAAATCTCGTGATGTCCCTTATGAGTTTCATGGGGCGGGAAGGGAATTTGCTGGATGAGACTCCCCAACATTGCCGGCAGCTGAAGCTTTCCCATCCGGTGCTGACCAATGATGACGTGAAACGGTTGCGCGCGGCAAGTTTGCCGTCGTTTAAGATCACGACAATCCCAATGGTCTTTGATGCCAAGGGCGGCGCCGGTGCTCTGGAGAAAGCGATCGAAAAACTTTGTCAGGATACCGAAGATGCGATCGACGGCGGGTTTTCGCTTGTGATCCTGAGCGACCGTGCAATCAGCCCTGAGAAGGCGCCGATTCCTGCGCTTCTTGCAATGGCGGCCGTCCATCACTTTTTGATCCGGAAGGGAAAACGCCAACTTGCGGGCATCATTCTGGAGAGCGGTGAGGTTCGTGAGGTTCAGCATTTTGCCTGCCTTGTGGGGTATGGCGCCAACGGGATCAATCCCTATCTTGCGTTTGAAACCTTGGCGAATCTTAAAACGCGCGGACATCTATCGGCCGCGATCTCTGTTGAAGCCGTGATCGAAAATTATATTTCGGCAGTCAAAAAAGGGCTTTTGAAAGTCATGTCCAAGATGGGGATCTCCACGCTTCGCAGCTACCGGGCGGCACAGATCTTTGAGGCGGTCGGACTCAATGATGAATTTGTCGGAAAATATTTCCCGGGCACTGCTTCCCGTATTAACGGGATCGGTCTGGAGGTCGTAGAAAAAGAAACGCTCGAGCGATTCGCAACTGCATTCCAGGAGTCAGAGCCGAATGTGGAAACACTCGATTCTGGCGGAAGTTATTATTATCGCAAGAATTCCGAAAAGCATCTCTTCTCGCCTCAGGCGATCGTTAATTTGCAGAAGGCGGTCCGGGAGGGAAGCTACGAGGTGTTTAAAGCTTATTCCAAAGAGATCAATGATATTAGCAAGAATCTTTGCACGCTTCGCGGGCTTTTCAAATTTAAGATGGGGACTCCGGTTCCAATCGATGAAGTGGAGTCTGCCGATTCGATCGTCAAAAGGTTTGTGACCTCCGCCATGTCGTTTGGTTCCATCGGCAAAGAAGCTCACGAGACCATGGCGATCGCCATGAACCGTTTGGGGGCTCAGAGCAATTCCGGCGAGGGCGGTGAGGACGAAGCGCGCTATCAGCCGCTTCCGAACGGTGATTCGGCCAAAAGCACGGTCAAACAGGTCGCTTCCGGGCGCTTCGGTGTGAACAGCAATTATTTGGCCAACTCCAACGAGCTTCAGATCAAGATGGCTCAAGGCGCTAAGCCGGGCGAGGGCGGCCAATTGCCCGGTCACAAGGTGAACGAGATCATCGCCAAAGTTCGCAATTCCACACCGGGTGTGATGTTGATCTCTCCGCCGCCGCACCATGATATTTATTCGATCGAGGATTTGGCTCAGCTCATTTTTGATCTCAAGAACGCAAATCCCGAGGCGCGTATTTCCGTGAAGTTGGTTTCCGAGATCGGCGTCGGTACGATTGCTGCCGGTGTTGCGAAAGGAAAGGCAGACATGGTTTTGATCAGCGGCCATGACGGTGGAACCGGTGCGTCGCCGATCTCTTCGATCAAATATGCCGGTTCCCCGTGGGAAATCGGTCTGGCCGAAACCCAACAGGTCCTTGTGATGAACAAGCTTCGCGGACGTATCCGCGTTCAATCGGATGGCCAGATGAAGACCGGTCGCGATGTCGTGATTGCCGCGCTCCTAGGCGCCGAAGAATTCGGTTTCGGGACCGCATCGCTTGTGACGTTGGGCTGTGTCATGATGCGCAAATGCCACCTGAATACCTGTCCGGTGGGTGTTGCGACACAGAGTGAAGAATTACGGAAAAGGTTTACTGGAAAACCCGAGCACATCATGAATTTTATGCGTTTTGTGGCTCAAGAAGTTCGCGAACTCATGGCGGAACTGGGTTTCCGGAAATTTGAAGACATGGTCGGCCGCGTCGATAGGATCGGTGTCAATGAGGCGGTCGAGCATTATAAAACTCGTGGCCTTGATTTCTCGAAGGTTCTTGCAATACCCGAGGTTCCCGCTGGTGGCTCGTTGCGCTGTGTGTCCAGTCAGCAGTATGATTTTTCTCTTTCGCTGGATCCGGAGCTCATCCGAAGAGCGAAAAGCGCGTTGGAAAGTAAAAAACCGGTTTGCATTCATCACAAGATCCGGAATTGTAACCGCACGGTGGGAACAACCTTAAGCTATGAAATATCCAAGCGGTATGGTTCCAAAGGATTGCCGGACGATACGATCCAGGTGAAGTTTGAAGGATCGGCCGGACAGAGCTTCGGGGCATTTCTTGCGCCGGGCGTTACCTTCGAGATCGAGGGGGACGCGAACGATTATTTTGGCAAAGGACTTTCCGGAGGACGGCTCATCATTTATCCGCCGAAGGCGGCTACTTTTAGGCCGCAGGATAACAGTATTACCGGTAACGTTAATCTTTTTGGCGCCACGGCCGGGGAGGCTTACATCCATGGGATGGCCGGCGAACGGTTTTGCGTGCGTAATAGCGGTGCGATCGCGATCGTGGAAGGTGTGGGCGATCATGCCTGTGAATATATGACCGGCGGTCGCGTTATTATCCTAGGACAGACGGGCGTGAATTTTGCGGCCGGCATGAGCGGCGGTATTGCTTATGTGCTGGATGAGAATCAGCTTTTTGATACCCGCTGTAATCTTGAGATGGTGGATCTTGAACCTGTGGTGGAGCCGGGGGATATCAAATTTCTTCAAACGTACATTGAAAGACACGTAAAATTCACAGGCAGTCAATATGCGGCGGCGATTCTGAAGAGTTGGGATGAAATGTTGCCGCGTTTTGTGAAGGTAATGCCCATGGATTACAAGAAAGCTTTGGCGAAGCTTAAAGAGCGACAGATGAAAGGCTCGGAAGTTGAAGATATGACCGAGGAGGTTTTCCCGTAATGGGTAATGCAGAAGGTTTTTTACAATTTAAGAGGGAGCTTTCCCCGAAGCGTCCGGTTGCGGAACGTCTGAAGGATTACAAGGAAATTGTCCCGCCACTTCTCGGTGAGGAGATCCAACGACAAGGTGCGCGCTGCATGGATTGCGGAGTGCCTTTTTGCCATGCCCTCGGATGCCCCATTTCTAACCTCATCCCGGAGTGGAATGATTTTGTTTATCGCGGCTTGTGGCATGACGCTTTTGAACGTTTGTCACTTACGAACAACCTTCCAGAAGTGACGGGACGAATTTGCCCGGCTCCCTGTGAATCCTCATGTACGCTAGCGATCAATTGCGCGCCGGTCACGATCGAGCAGATAGAACTTTCCATTATTGAAAAAGCATTCGCGGAAGGTTGGGTGAAGCCCGAACCGCCGGCCAAGGAGACCGGTAAGAAGATCGCGGTCGTTGGTTCCGGTCCCGCCGGTCTTGCTGCGGCGCAGCAACTGAGGCGCCGGGGGCATAGTGTTACTCTTTTTGAAAAATCTTCCAAGATCGGTGGGTTGCTCCGGTTTGGGATCCCGGATTTTAAACTTGAGAAATGGGTTCTGGACCGTCGCATTGAGCAGATGAAAGCTGAAGGCGTCCGGTTTGAAGTAAATGTCGATGTAGGCGTAAGCCTTTCAGCGGAAGAGCTCAAAAAGAACTTCGACGTGATCCTTTTGACGATGGGAGCTGGCGCGCCGCGTGATCTCCAGGTTCCGGGGCGCGAACTTGCCGGAGTCCATTATGCTATGGAATTTCTGACGCTTTCCAACAAGGCTATTTCGGGTGAGATCAAAACGGATCAGCTTGTTTCTGCAAAAGGGAAGACGGTGCTTGTGATAGGGGGCGGGGACACGGGTTCGGATTGCGTCGGAACTTCGAACCGCCAGGGTGCCAAAAAAGTCTATCAATTCGAGATTCTGCCAAAACCCAGGGAGTGGAAAGAGCCTTGGAATCCCTCCTGGCCGAATTGGCCTCTGATCCTCCGCACATCGACCTCGCACGAGGAGGGATGCGAACGGGATTGGGCGATCACGACCCAGAAGATCACCGGGAAAGCCGGAAAAGTCCATGAAGTTCACTGCGCGCGCGTCGAGTGGAACTTGGATAAGTCCACTGGGCAATATTCGATGAAGGAAATCCCGGGTTCTGAATTTGTTGTGCAAGCAGATCTTGTGCTTTTGGCGATGGGATTTGTTCATGTGGAACATTCCAAGCTCTTGACCGACCTAGGTGTCCAGTTCGATGCGCGGGGAAATGTCCAGACGAACGGCAGTTACATGAGCTCGGTCCCCGGTGTTTTTGCGGCAGGAGACACAGTTCGGGGCGCGTCCCTTGTGGTGTGGGCCATCAGTCAGGGCCGTCAAGCCGCGCAAGCGGTCGATGTCTTTTTTAAGTCTTAGCTTCGATTTTTTGTTTCTTCTGGTATAATCCCGCGATTGATTCCGCTTCGTGCTGGTGTAGCTCAGTTGGTAGAGCAACGGTTTCGTAAACCGTAGGTCGTCGGTTCGACTCCGACCACCAGCTTTTTCTCTCCCCAGGCGTTTTCAACTCTTTAAGTAAGCTGTCGTCTGTGCCGAAATATAATTCATGACCATTCCGGATCCTCTCAATCGGCGCCTCGGCGTTCTCTTTTTTACGGTTCTCTTTTTTTTATCGCCCCCGTGTTTTCAGGTTTGCGATGCCGCCGCTCCCTCCGCACTGGACCGTTCCGAGGCTCTCGTCAGTATTCAAAGTGTTAATGCCGTTGGAGCAACGGGAGATAAAACAGGCGTTCTCAACGGGGCCGCAGCCATTTTTTTGAATAAAAATTCGTCACGACTCTTGAAATACTCACGGAGCGGCAGCGGCGTTATCATCGATCCTCGGGGCATTATTGTGACTAACGCCCATCTTGTTCAAAATGCGGCTGGAATTTCCGTCAAGCTTTTCAATGGAAGCCGTCTTGAGGGACGTGTTCTCGATGTGATCCCGGGAAGTGATATTGCATTTCTTTCCGTCAAACCGTCATTCCCACTTTCCTTTGTTCCGTTGGCGAATTCCGACGGGCTCGCGCCCGGGGCGTGGGTCTATTGCATTGGTCACGCCCTGAACCACAACAATTCTCTTTTTCGCGGGGAGATCAGCGGGATCATGAAGCAATCAGCCTCCCGTGGATTTCGCACAGCTTTCCTGCAGGTGCGGTTCGGTTTCCATCTTTATGGGGGCGACAGCGGATCGCCCATTCTGAACCGGAAGGGGCATTTAGTGGGGCTTGTCAGCGGTGGACGGAGAACCGGGGACATGGCAACGCTGGCCATTGCCTCGAATGTGATCCGGGATGCGTTTTGGAATATCCCGAAATACTAGCGCTTTTCTCCATGCGATTTCAGGGGCTACCAAATGCTAACCCCTGCCCCTAATTTTAAATGACATGCGGCGTGAGCCGCGGGTAAGCGTAATCCCTTAGCGGCGCTTTCGCAGATGGGTGGGAAGTATCTTGAGGGTCTCGCGATACTTCGCGACGGTGCGGCGAGCGAGAGTAATGCCTTCCTCTTTCAGACTCTTCGCAAGGGTTTGGTCGCTCAAAGGTTTGCGCGGATCTTCTTTTTCGACAAGCGACCGGATTCTTTCCATGATACTCTTTTGGGATTCTCCCTCGCCATTGTCAGTCTCGACCTTCTGTGAGAAAAAGCTTTTGTAGGGGATCGTGCCCTGCGGGGTCTTGAGATATTTTCCATGGATCGCGCGGCTGATCGTGGATTCATGGAGATTCACCCGCTCGGCGATGTCCTTAAGTCGCAAGGGTCGTAGATGGGAGAACCCGCGGGTAAAGAAAAGCGGTTGGGCCCGGACGATCTCATCGGTGATGGCTCGGAGTGTGGAACCGCGCAGGTCGATGGCTTTAAGAAAATCCATCCCGCTTGCTAGCCGCGTTTTCAAGAATTCCTTCGTTTTACCGTCTAATCCTTTCTCGCGCATCATACGGCGGTATTCCGCGTTAATACGCAGTTCGGGAATATAATCATTGTGGACCTCGATCTCAAGTCCGTCTTCGGTCCCGCCCTTGATCGAGACTGTGGCGTCAGGGGTAACGGCGATAGCGTCTTCGGCGTAAAAACTCCGGCCGGGTTTCGGATCCAGCCGCGCAATAAGCTCCGCCGCTTTTTGGATCTCTTGTTCGCTCACACTAAAGATCTTGGCGAGCATTTTCCAATCCTTTTTGGCGACGAGCCCCAGATGCTCGCGGACGATCTCTCGGGCTAATATTGCTTGGGGGCTCTTTCGTTCGATTTGGATCAATAGGGCCTCGCGAAGGTCACGCGCTCCGATTCCCGGAGGATCAAGGCTTTGAATTTTACGCAAAACCGCTTCAACCGCGGAGGTTTCAGCGTGGGACGCGCTGGCGATCTCTTCCAGCGTTGCTTTCAGATAACCCTCTGGATCGATGTTCCCGATGATTTCGGCGGCAATCTTCTTTTCCGGCACAGCAAGATCCAGGAAATGGAGCTGCCATTCAAGGTAGTCAAAGAGGCTTTCGGGTTGGGTGATGAGCGTTTCTTGAAAATCCTTGATCTTTCGCGTGTCTTCTGGCTTACACCGGGAAAGATCGCATGGGGCGTTTGTGAAGGCGAGCGGATCTTTGGCGGCCCAATCATCCGGGAGCGTTTCTTCGGTTTCGTCGTCTGTACTCTTTGCGCTAGAAGGTGCCGGGGCGTCCGTGTTCTCCGGTTCCTCTGAATGTGCGACCTCCTCCAGCATGGGGTTTTCTTCGAGAGCGTCTTCGACCGCTTGACGAAGGTCCATGATCGGGAGGTGAAGCAGGTGCAGATAGACGCGCATCTGTGGAGAAAGGGACATCTTTTGGGATTGGTTCTGGCTGAATCGTGGTTCCATGCAAAGAACATATCACGGGGAAAAATCGTTGTAAAGCCAGGAGATTTCTGGACTTAGGGGGAAGAAAGGAATTGACACCCCCTGCTATTTTTTTATAATGGATGCAAGTTCGAACGAGTTAATTTGCCACGGGACAGGCTCAATGGGAAGGTCTCTCTCGTGGTTTTTTTATACAGTCTTGATTCTCAGTCATTGAGGTCAATGGAGAATCAGGCCTAGCACTGCGAATCTGTCGCATCAATAGCAACGCAGTGTAAGCGGAAATAGCCGTCTCTTCCAATGAGGGTAACGCTCCAATGCCGCATGCACCCGCACTTCTGGTCACAAAAGGTCTTAGAAAAAAAAGCATGCCTGTCGGGTTGTGGACAAAATGTCCCAGCTGTCAGGCGGTCATGTTCAACAAGACCCTCAACGAGAACTTGCTTGTCTGCACCAAATGTTCTTATCATTTCATTATGGGAGCTCTGGAGCGCATACAGCACCTTGCGGACGAGAACTCCTTTGAAGAGATCAACGAGGCCCTTCGATCTGAAGATCCGCTGAAATTTTCTGCCGTCAAGGCCTATCCCGACAAGATTAAACAGGACCAGAAAAAAACAGGACTGAAAGAAGCCTGTGTGACGGGAAAGGCGAAGATCCTTGGGAAGGCCTGCGCGTTGGGCGTGACAGATTCCAGGTTCATCATGGGATCCATGGGGTCGGTGGTGGGTGAGAAGATCACGCGACTGATCGAATATGCTCTCGAAAATAAACTCCCGCTCATTATCGTTTCAGGTTCGGGGGGCGGTGCGCGTATGTACGAAGGTGCCCTCAGCTTGATGCAAATGGCCAAGACGTCCGTTGCGCTCGCGCGATATCAAAAAGAACGGCTTTCTTTTATTTCTATTTTAACGAATCCCACCATGGGCGGTGTCATGGCGAGCTTTGCGTCTCTTGGGGACATTATCATTGCGGAGCCGCGGGCGCTTCTGGGGTTTGCGGGGCCGCGTGTCATCGAACAGACGATCCGCCAAAAACTTCCCGCGGATTTTCAGACTTCCGAATTTTTGCTAGAACATGGTTTTGTGGATATGGTGGTCGAACGCCAAGATCTGAAACAAAAGCTCGGGCTTCTGCTCGAATATCTTTCCTGATTGACGCATAAAAGGGGACTCTCGTGGCGAATGTTACTTTAAAGAACATCTCAAAGATCTACAAGGATGGCGTTCGGGCAGTCAATAATGTCACCCTTGAGATCCCGGATCGGGAGTTCGTGGTGTTGGTCGGACCGTCGGGTTGCGGAAAATCCACCACGCTTCGAATGATCGCTGGTCTTGAAGAGATCACCGAAGGCGAGATCTTTATCGAGAACGTGCTCGTCAATCACGTCCCTGCCAAGAACCGAGATATTGCGATGGTGTTCCAGAATTACGCGCTCTATCCGCACATGACCGTTTATGATAATCTTGCGTTTGGGCTGAAATTACGGCGCTATCCGACCAAAGAGATCGAACGGCGCGTACATGAATCCGCCGAAATACTTGGTCTGACCATGGAAATGTTGAAGCGCCGTCCCAAAGAACTTTCGGGCGGAGAACGCCAGCGGGTTGCAGTCGGGCGTGCGATCGTTCGAAAACCCAAGGTTTTTCTTTTTGACGAACCGCTGAGCAATTTAGATGCCAAGCTTCGTGTCCAGATGCGCATGGAACTGCAGAAGCTGCACAACCGGCTTCAGTCGACCATGATCTATGTGACGCATGACCAGGTCGAAGCCTTAACACTTGGGGATCGAATCGTGGTGATGCATCACGGGTTGGTCCAGCAGGTGGCCGATCCGGTCAATCTTTATGAGCGTCCGCACAACAAATTCGTTGCGGGGTTTATAGGTTCTCCTCCGATGAACTTTCTCAAAGGGACCATTCTTGCGGAGGATGGGGATTATTATTTTCAGGACCGCAGCATCAAATTGCGTATCCTGCCACATTTTTACTCCCGCATCGCACAGTACAAAAACCAGACGCTTACCATGGGCATACGGCCTGAGGACATTTACGATAAAATTTTTGCCCAGGATGCGCGCCCGGAGTTTACGATCACCGCGACGGTCGATGTGGTGGAGCCGATGGGCTCTGAGATCTATCTTTATTTGACCTGCGGCACCAACAACTTCGTGGTGCGTGTTTCCAACCAGGACACGGCCGCGATGAACCAGGACCTGCAAGTCGTGTTCGACATGAGTAAGGCGCTTTTCTTTGATCCCCAAACAGGCGTTGCAATCTCATAAGTGACGAAGACCTATCCTTGTCTGAAATTTTCCGCTACAAGGGTTGACAAGGATACCCCCGATCTTCGAAAAACAAAAATTGATTGGTATTGGGACTAAGCCATGGGCTCACGGACCCGGCGTCAGATCGCTTTTGCGTTTGGTCTAGGGACGGTATTCCTTCTCACCTACCTTCTCATCTACTCGCTTGTCCAGCTCAAGAACACCGAAGTTCCCGAAACTTATCTCCAGCGCATTGCGCTACTCCTGGTCGCTTTTTCCCTACCGCTTTTTACTACCTGGTGGCGTTTCAAGTGGGTTGGCGTTAATTTATTGACGTTGGTATTTCTTGCCCCTCTTGTTTTTTTTGTGGTATCGATTACCAAAGTGCCTGTGTTCCTCTGGATTTTTCTGGCCTACGGATCCATCCTGTTGGCTCTCCACCGGACCGAACAGTACTTTGAAAATCAGATTGCGATGGCCGGTATCGAGCAAGAGAAGTGTGAAGACGAGGCCAACAATCTTGCGATTGCGTTTAAGGCAAAGGGCGAAGGGATCAGCACTTTTTTTGAGAAATATTCGACTTATTACAACCTTCGTAAACTGGCCGAGGAGTTAACGGTCAGCCTCTCGTGGGCTGATCTTGCGCAGAAGGCTGTGGATCGCGCGATGGATTTTATCCCCCGCGGGGATTTTGCGAAGGTCACTTTGGCACATGGCGAGGAGCGGAAGCTCCCAGTTGTTGCGCGGCGGCGCCTTCGTCCGGTGGGCAACTGGAGTGCCAAACAAGGCGATCTGTTCGATTTTTGGTGTATTAAGAACCGCAAACGGTTGATCATCATGGATACTCAGGAAGACTTCCGGTTTGTTCTTAGCGATGCCGAAAAAAAAGATAATGTTCGCAGTCTGATCGTCGCACCCCTTTTCCATGAAGGTCGCGTTGCCGGAACGCTAGCCATCCACGCCACGCGGCCGAATGTTTTTAGCCATGATGATTTGAGACTTCTGGACGCGATCGCAACGTTGGCGTCGTCCGCCATTTCAAATGCCATGCTTTATGAGAAAACCGAAGAGCTGGCGATCAAGGATTCGCTGACGGGACTTTTCGTGAGACGCTACTTCTTTGAACGTCTTAAAGAAGAACATCGTCGCGCGCTGCTCCATCAGAAAAACCTGTCTTTTTTGATGTGTGACCTCGACCATTTCAAAGAATGTAACGATCATTTTGGCCATCAGGGCGGTGATCTGATGCTGGTTCAATTTTCAGAGATTCTCCGCCAGTGTCTCAAGGGATCGCTTTTGGCGCGTTATGGAGGGGAAGAATTCGCGATTCTCCTGCCTGAAACGACCAAGGAGGAAGCGGCGAAGATCGCCGAGCAGATCCGGAAAGCCGTTGAGAAGTCCTCGTTCAATATCCGCCGCGAAGCGGTGACGATGACCGTCTCGATTGGGGTTGCTAATCTTCCGGACGACACGTTGGATGCCGAGAATCTTGTGCAGAAGGCCGATCAGGCGCTTTACCGGGCAAAAAGGGAAGGGAGGAACCGAGTATGCGTCGCCACCTCCTGATCCTCCTCGCTCTCGGGGCCGCAGCGTTCTTTGTCGTGTGGCAATCCCAGGAGATCATTTTAGCCTATTATCTTCTCTCTGCGATTTGGCTGCTCCCGCTTTATTATTTTTTCAGAGAAAAGGTTTATGGATTGCTTGCGGTCTCTGCGGCAGGGATCTTTCTTCTTCATGGTTGGTTTTTCCGGATCGATCCGCATCCGCGGATGATCGTGCTCTGGGCTGTTCAGGCGCTTCTTTTTGCCGGATTTTGTTATTACCATTGGGAACTTAAGCGTTTTCAAGATCGTGCCCAGGAGTCGAAAGAAAATATTCGAAAAAGTCTTGAGTCCTTTCAGGCGAAATATCAGACGCGGCTCAACAGTCTGCGCCATTTAGAAACGCAGGTGAGCAGCCTGATGAACCTTTTTGAGATCGCCCGCGATTTCAGCGAATGTATGGATTTCAATACTCTCGCCGAATTTTTGCTGAAGAAATTGCGTTCCGAGCTTGCGTTCGAGAAGATGCAGATCTTTCTTATGCCGCGAGCAGGCCAGGCAAAAGAACCTGCTATCATCAAGATCTATTCGATGTTGCCGGAGGGAGTTCAGGAAGAGGAACGTGTCTTGACTGACCTGGAACGAGAGGATTTTAACGCTATGATTTACGCCAAGACCATGGTCCGGCGTGAGGAACGCTGGTATTTCCCGATCATGGATGGGAATGAAATAGGCTCGGTTTTTGCGATCCACGGCATCAAGGAAGAAGACCTGGCGCGTGTGGAGGTCTTGAGCGCCTATCTTGTGTTGTTGATCAAGAAGATCAAGCTCTACGAGACTGTTCGGGAGCTGGCCATTGTGGATGAACTGACGCAGGTTTTCGTGCGCCAGCACTTTTTGGAGCGTTTGGAGGAAGAACTTCGTCGCAGTATTCGTTTTAAACTGCCTCTGACGGTATTAATGTTAGACATCGATCATTTCAAAAGATATAATGATGATTTCGGACACCTTGTTGGGGACGCCACGCTGAAAGAAGTGTCGGATCTTCTGAAACGGAATTTGCGCAGGGTGGATATCGTGGGCCGGTATGGTGGTGAAGAGTTTATTGTGGCCATGCCGGAGACTCGGGTTGACAATGCAGCCGAGGTAGCCGAACGTATCCGTTCCAGCATTGCTCGGCATGATTTTCAAGTCTACAATGTCAGAACCAAGGTTACGGTCAGCCAGGGGATAACAGTATTTGATGGCGAAATTGCCGCCCAATCGGAACCCGTTGATGCTAAAGCTGTTGCGTCAGAATTGATACGGAAAGCCGACGAATCTATGTATCGTGCCAAAGAAGAAGGCCGCAATCGCGTTTGTCTGCATAAGGATATCAAGAGATCGTGAAAAAAGCGTTGCCAATGACGACCCCCGGGAAACAAAGAGCCGCCATGCTTACGCTTGGTTTCATCGTATTTCTTGCCCTCCCCGCTGCTTTTTCTGCAGAAACTACTAAGGCCGTCACTCCTGCTAAGAACTCTTCTAAAACCACTGTCCGGGATCTTCCAATCCAGAATATCTTTGATACCAGCAGTGCCAAGGTCGAAGCTGTGGCGGACAGCCTGGAATACTCGAAAGATTCCGGAAAAATGATCGCACGCGGGAACGCAGTCATCACGTACCAGGGGACTCGTATTCTCGCGGATTACGCGGAGGTTGAGACCGACGCGAAGAAAGCCTACGCCAAGGGCCATGTGATGATCTTCAAAGGAGATGCGCCGCGTCTTCAAGGTGAAGAGATTTATTATGATTTCGCGAATCATACGGGAAGTTTTCCCAACGCCCGGGCGATGAACGATCCTTGGTACGCGCGAGGTGAGGACATCCAGCAGGTTCGTGAAGGGGTGAGCAAGATAAGAAATGGAAGTGTCACCACGTGCAATCTTGAAAAACCGCATTATGAGATCCGCTGTAAAAAAGCGACGCTTTATGCCAACGAAAAGATCATTATGCGTAGCGCTACGGTCTATGTGCTCGGCAAGCCTGTCTTCTGGTTTCCCGTGATGGACATACCTCTCAACTGGCCCGATATCCCGGTGCAGGTCAAGGCTGGAAACAGTACGGAGTATGGTGCCTACATTGGATTGTCCAAGGGTATAACCATTAATAAATATTTGTCGGGGAGAGCCCATATCGATTGGCGCGCCAAGCGCGGGTTTGGCGGCGGCTGGGATCCGTACTATGATTTTGGGAAATATGCCAAAGGAAGCGTGAAACTTTATTTGACGCAGGATAAACAAGCTCCGACTCCGGGTTTAGCGGATCCCTATGCGACGCGTGAAGATAGGGAGCGCGGAAGGATCTTGTGGCGTCACCGTACGGATATTGATGAAAATACGAATGTGATTTTGCGATATAGCCGTTTGTCGGATAACTATTTCCTCCAAGATTTTTTCCGCGAAGAGCTAAATGCTGAAACACAGCCTCATTCTTTTGTCACGGCGAATCATAACACCGAGCGCTATGGCGTTATGGTTCATGCTGAAAAGAAAATGAACAGTTTTGAGACGATGGTTGAGCGCTTGCCGGAAGTCAGGCTCGATTGGAAAAATCAGCCGTTCTATAAAGAACTTGTTTACAACGAAAGCCGCGTCCAATTCGACGATCTGAAGCTGATTTCCAGCCCCAGCTCCGGCCCCAGCAACACGGCAGTTCGCACGGATGCCCACAGCCGCTGGTACATGCCCCTGAAGTGGAATGACATTAAACTCATGCCGTTTGTAGGATATCGCGGGACAGAATACAGTCATCAGTTGAATTCGAACGATTCTACATACAGGAATGTTATGGAGTATGGCGCCGACCTTCGGACGCAATTTTATAAACTCTATGATGTGTCTTTTGAAAAAATGGGTGTGGAAGTCAATCAGTTGAGGCATATTTTGGAACCGAGCGTTACTTTTAAAGGGACTCATTCCAATGTCACCAATCAGCAGTTGATTCATTTCGACACGACGGATTTTCTGGATGATTCGCAGGAGATCATTGTGGGGTTGGAAAACAGGCTTCAGACCAAGCGTGTTGTGGATGGGAAGACGCGCCGCGTGGACATTGTCAGTTTAAATACTTTTTTGCATTTTGAACCTTCGACAAGAAATTCTTCGGTGCAAGGCAGTAAGGTTACGAATCTTGACGGCGAACTGACTTTGCGTCCTTATGAGTGGCTTCAGTTCCGGACCCGGGCTGAGTATGATTTTGAACAAAGCTATTTGAAGCTTGCAATTAATGACATGCAGATCCGGAAAGGCTCTTTCAAATTCATTTTCGGGCAGCGTTACCAACACGCTTATTACGATTGGTATCTTGGGCAACAGCTTCAGGATAGCGAGCAGTTTACTTTTGAAGCGCGCTACAAGATCAATCATTTGTGGGAGGTCGGTGGATATACTCGGTGGGACACCAATCGTACCGCGGGAAATGGGAAGATGATGCAAGAGTGGCAATTCTCGGCGATTCGTGACCTTCATGATTTTACTTTTGAGTTTGGCTATGGTGTCAAAAACTCCCAGATCAAAAGAAACGAAAACGAACTCTTCTTTATCTTGAGAATGAAAAACGTTCCTTTCGCACAGCTCGGCTCGGGGGGAAGTCGGAGTGAGTTCGCTGAGCCGCGCATTGGTGAAACTGTGGCTGGTGCCAATGACGCCGAGTCGATGGCAGGTTTCGGCCAGCTTATTTCCGCGTAATAATAGCTTACCAGGTCTTTCGCAGACAATTTCAGAGGGTGGAGTTTATGAAGATCGGGATCATTGGGTCAGGGTATGTGGGGCTTGTAACGGGGACCTGTCTGGCGCATTTGGGGCACTCGGTCACTTGCGTGGATAATGATCCTGAAAAGATCCGGACGTTGAAGTCGGGCAAGGTGCCTTTCTATGAGCCGGGACTTCACGAGATGATTGAAAACAATGTCGCCGCCGGACGATTGTTCTTCGTAACCGATATCTCCAAGATCGTGAACAGATGCAGTGTGATTTTTATCTGTGTCAACACCCCCTCGAGGCCTGACGGGAGTGCCGATTTGAGTTTCGTCGAAAATGTTACCAAATCAGTCGGCAAGCATCTTCGTAAGTTTTGTTTGGTTGTGGCCAAGAGCACGGTTCCCGTCGAGACGGGCGAATGGATTCGCAGGACCCTGAAACGGACTGTGCGACAGGGTGTGCCGTTTGATGTGGCTTCCAATCCTGAGTTTCTCCGGGAGGGATCGGCGATACAAGATTTCATGCGCCCCGATCGGATCGTGGTTGGAGTGGAAACCCAGCGGGCCGAAAAGATCCTCCGGGAGCTCTATGCTTCCATGAAATCTCCTCTTATTGTGACAGATATTAAAAGCGCCGAACTGATCAAGCATGCGGCCAATTCATTTCTCGCCACCAAGATCTCGTTCGCGAACGGACTTTCTCGCATATGTGATGCTGTGGGGGCCGATGTCGACAAGGTCACCTTAGGCATGGGGTTGGATCCCCGGATCGGAAATCAGTTCCTTCGGGCCGGGGTAGGTTTCGGAGGGGCCTGTTTTCCTAAAGATCTGAAGGCGTTCCTTCATATTTCCGAAGAGCTCGGCGTTCCTTTCGGCGTTTTAGGCGAAGTTATCCGGATCAATGATGCGCAGGCCCGGTATTTTTCCGAGAAGATTATGAATAGGCTCAAGCCTCTCCGTGGTAAGACGCTTGGTGTCCTGGGGTTGGCGTTCAAGTCCGATACCGATGATATGCGGAATGCACCATCGCTCGCGATCCTTCCACTGCTTCAAAAGGAAGGCGCTAAGATCCAGGCTTACGATCCTCAGGCGATTGAAAAGGCCCGGCCTCATTTGAAGGGTATCAAGTATGCAGCCGATCCTTACGAGGCTCTCAACGGTGCGCATGCGGTTGTTTTGCTTACGGAGTGGAAAGAATTTTTGAGTCTCGATTGGAAGAGAGTCCGGCGTGGTTTGAAGGGACGTTTTTTCTTTGACGGACGTAATATGTTTTCGCCCGGGGAAATGAAGAAACACGGGTTTCATTATTTTAGCGTCGGTCGGCCCTCGGCCTAAAGAAAGGGGATTTTATGAAAGGCGTCATTCTTGCGGGTGGTCTTGGAAGCCGGCTTTTTCCGCTCACCAAAGTCACCAATAAGCATCTGCTTCCGGTCTATAACAAACCGATGATCTATTACCCCATTGAAACACTTGTGCGCGCCGGGGTGCGCGACATCCTGATCGTGACGGGAGGGAACTCTTCCGGGGATTTTCTCAAACTTCTCGGGAACGGCAAACAATTTGGTTTGAAGCACATCAATTATACCTATCAGGAGGGAGAAGGCGGCATCGCGCATGCGCTGAGCCTCGCAGAACATTTTGTTGGCGAAGAGAAGATGGTGGTTATTCTTGGGGATAATATCGTCCAGGAAGACATTACGCCCCATGTCCGGCGCTTTGAAGATCAATCGGAAGGCGCACGCCTCTTGCTGAAGGAGGTTCCGGATCCGGAGCGTTTTGGTGTTGCCACTATAAAAAGGGGAAAGATCACTGGAATCATCGAAAAACCAAAAAAACCAAAAAGCGCCTATGCGGTTATCGGGGTCTATATGTATGACTCGACGGTATTCAGCTTTATCAAAACGCTCAAGCCCTCACGCCGCGGTGAGCTGGAGATCACGGATGTAAACAGCTGGTATCTTAAGCGCGGCGTACTGGAATATGATCTTTTGAAGGGTTTTTGGACCGATGCCGGGCAATTTGAGTCTTTGCATCACGCCAATGTGCTGGTGGCTCGCCACGAAGGGTATAAAGCGTCATGAATCCCCAAGGGGCCCTTAATCAAATTAAAATAAAGACGTGGACGTTATGAATAAACTCCTCGTAACCGGTGGCTGTGGATTTATCGGTTCAAATTTCATACGCTATTTTCTCAGGAATCGTCCAACATGGGGCGTCATCAATCTCGACAAGCTGAGTTATTCGGGCAATCCTGCCAATCTTCGCGATCTGAAAAGTTCCTCCCGTTACGAGTTTGTGAAAGGCGATATTACGGATAAAAAACTTGTCCTAAAACTCATGAAAAAGGCCTTTGCGGTCGTGCATTTCGCGGCCGAAACCCACGTGGATCGTTCCATTGAAAGCGCGGACGATTTTCTTCGGACCAATATCCTGGGGACCGCGGCGTTACTTGAGGCGTCCCTTGCGTGCGGGATCAAGCGGTTCGTCCATATGTCGACTGATGAAGTCTATGGATCGATTACCAAAGGCTATGCGGATGAGCGCGCGACGCTTTTGCCGAATAGCCCCTATTCCGCTTCCAAGGCTGGAGCCGATCTACTCGTGCGATCTTTTCAGGAAACTTTTAAACATCCGGCTATGATCGTGAGGTGTACGAATAATTACGGGCCCTTTCAATTCCCGGAAAAGGTTATTCCTCTTTTTGTGACAAATTTATTGGAAAACAAGACGGTGCCGCTTTATGGGAACGGGAAGAATCGTCGGGATTGGATCTATGTCGAAGATGCTTGCCGTGCGCTCCTCTTGGTTCTTGAGAAAGGAAAAGCGGGAGAAATCTATAATGTGGGGGCGCATCATGAGATGAGTAACCTCGATTTGACGTACGCGATCCTTCGGCATTTCAAAAAAGGCAAGGAAACGATCCGCTATGTCACGGACCGCTTGGGGCATGATCTGCGGTATGCCGTCAATTTTAACAAGCTGAAGCAGCTTGGCTTTAGACCCCGCTGGAGTTTTGCAAAGGGACTGGCGGCGACCGCAAAGTGGTATCGGGAGAACCCAGATTGGTGGCAGTCTCTGAAACAGGACAAATACACGGTGAAATCGTGAAGTCCGAGTGTCTGGCTCTGTTCAACAAACGGGCGACTTGGTCTGCCATGATTTCCCGTTTTTTTTCTAGTAAAGGAGAATCATGACCACACAACCCCCTATGAAGATTTTGATCACCGGGGCAGGTGGTATGCTCGGGACGGATCTTGGAAATGTCCTAAGCCCGGAGTTTGAGATCGTGGGGCTGGAGCGTCGCCCGGTCACGCATCTGAGCGTTCCCTACGATATCTGCGATCTGACGCAGGCTCGCAAGACCCGCGATGCCATTCTAAGTCATAAACCGGCGTTAGTGATCCACACGGCCGCGATGACTGACGTGGACTATTGTGAAGAACATCAGGACGAGGCTTTGGCGAACAATGTCTCGGCGACTGAGAACGTGGTCGATGCCGCCAATGAAATTGATGCCCCCATCATTTTTTACAGCACGGATTATGTGTTCGACGGCCAAAAAAGTGGGGAGTATGAGGAGACTGACATTCCCAATCCGCTTAGCTTTTACGGGAAGACCAAGCGCATGGGGGAGGAAGCTATCCTCCGTGTTGCCAAACAAGCCATCATTTTTCGAATCACCTGGCTTTTCGGGATCTGGGGCCGTTGTTTTCCGAAGGCTATTTTGCGACAAGCCGCGGAAGTGACCAAGATGAACGTGGTCGATGACCAGGTGGGTCGGCCGACGTGGTCGTGGGACGTTTCTCAGGCCATGAGACAATTACTTCTCAATAAAAAAGAGGCTCTCTTTAAGCCCGGGGTGGAGATCTTCCATCTTGGGAATTCCGGGACTGTCCATTGGGCGGATTACGCGCGTTTCATCCTTAAAAATTCAGGACTTGGAAGTGTTAAGATCAAGGACATTCCGAGCGCACATTTGAAGCGCCCCGCTCCGAGGCCGACGAATTCCGTTCTTTCTCTTGATAAATCTGAGAAGATCCTGGGGCTGAAATTGCGATCCTGGGAAGAATCCACTCTCGAGTTCTTGCCGAAATTAAAGGATGAACTCGCCCTGCTGGAAGCAAAGACCAAGGCACAGGCCGCGGAAAAGGAGAATGCTGCGTCATGATTTTCTTTCAAAATCAAGCGGGGGAGCATAACCGCTCCAGTCAAATTGTTGAAAAGATTGAGATGGGGACGTAATGATTCGCAAGAAGACGTGTGTAGTCACAGGCGGTGGGGGATTTCTAGGGTCCCATCTTTGTGAGAAGTTCCTGGCGCGAAAATGGCGCGTGATCGCAGTTGATAACTTTATCACCGGGAGCGAAAAAAATATCGCTCCTCTGAAAAAGAACAAGGCGTTTGAGTTGATCCGGCAGGATGTTAGCAAGTTTATCCGGGTTCCGGGGAGTGTGGACTATGTGCTTCACTTTGCTTCGCCGGCAAGTCCGCTGGATTATCTGCAATTTCCCATCCAAACTCTAAAAGTCGGCGCGCTCGGAACCCATAATGCCCTGGGCCTTGCCAAAGATAAAAAAGCGGTCTTTTTTTTGGCATCGACCTCAGAAGTCTACGGCGACCCCCTTGTGCATCCTCAAGTTGAGGAGTATTGGGGAAATGTCAATCCCGTGGGCCCTCGCGGTGTTTATGATGAAGCCAAACGCTTCGCCGAGGCCTTGACCATGGCTTATCACAGGACGCATAAGATGGACACCAAGATCATCCGTATTTTTAATACCTACGGGCCAAGGATGCGGCTTCATGACGGTCGGGCAATCCCGGAATTTCTTTCGCAAGCTTTGACCGGAAGGCCGATCACAGTGTTTGGAGATGGGACTCAGACGCGAAGTCTTTGTTATATCAGCGATCTCGTGGACGGGATCGAGAAGCTCTTGCTTTCTTCGATGAATGAGCCGGTGAATATCGGAAACCCGAACGAGATTTCCATGATGGATCTTGCCAAAAAGATCATTCGTATGACCGGATCTTCCAGCCGTATTGTGAATAAAGTTTTGCCTGTGGACGATCCGAAGGTGCGCCGGCCGGATATCACCAAGGCTCAAAAACATCTTTCCTGGACCCCGAAAGTTTTGCTGACGGACGGTTTGATGCACACGATCGAGTATTTTAAAGAAGCCCTGAGGACGAAGTAATGCCGTTTTTTCTTTCCGTAGTGATTCCTGCTTACAACGAAGAAGAACGCTTGCCCCAGTCGCTTGCCGCGGTCCTCGGTTTTTTGAAGAAGCAGTCGTATGGATCAGAGATCATTGTGTCAGATGACGGCAGTCAGGACCGAACCGTCGAGCTTGCCAAGGAGATCTTGAAGGAATTTCCGCATCAGGTGCTGGTTACCCCGCAGAATCGCGGGAAAGGACATGCGGTCCGACAGGGAGTGCTTGCGGCCAAAGGAGATTATATCCTTTTTACCGACGCGGATCTTTCTACGCCTATTGAAGAGGTGTCGAAATTCCTGGCATGTCTTGAAAAAGATCAAGACGTCGTGATCGGCTCGCGGGCGCTTCCGGATTCTCAGGTCAAGATCCGCCAGAATTTTTTTCGGGAGACAATGGGGAAGGTTTTTAATCTGATCGCTCAGAGGTTTACGTTCAAAGGCGTTCACGATTCGCAGTGCGGCTTCAAGTGCTTTCGTCGGGAGGCTGCGCACAAGCTTTTCAGCCTTCAGAAACTCGACGGTTTCAGTTTTGACGTGGAGATCGTTTATCTGGCCCAGAAACTTGGGTTTCGGCTTCTGGAGCTTCCCGTGATCTGGCGCAATTCCGCTCAAAGTCGCGTCCAAGTTCTTCGCGATCCATTAGTGATGTTTTGGGATGTTCTCAGGATCCGCAGTATTCACTCCTGATATTCGCAACGGTTGCTTTGGGTGAAACTTTTCGTAGAATAGCGATGTGATTTGATTCTATCGTATCGGGAGATGCATTACTTTTATGGAACATGAAAAAACATTGGTGATGGGGAATGTGGCGATGTCGGAGGCCGCGGTCCGGGCCGGCTGTCGTTTCTACGCGGGATATCCGATCACGCCCCAGAACGAAGTCAGCGAATATTTGGCGAAACGCCTCCCGGAAGCCGGTGGGGTTTTCGTCCAGGCTGAGTCGGAACTTGCCGCGATCAATATGGTTTTCGGTGCAGCCTCGACAGGAGTGCGAGCCATGACCTCTTCTTCAAGTCCCGGGATCAGTCTCATGCAAGAGGCAATTTCTTATATCGCCGCGGCCCAGATTCCTTGTCTTATCGCCAATATCATGCGCGGAGGTCCGGGGCTTGGGAATATCCAGGGCTCTCAGGCGGATTATTTCCAGGCGACGCGCGGCGGCGGGCATGGAGATTACCGGCTGATCGTGCTGGCCCCCTGGTCCGTTCAGGAAATGTATGATTTTACGATCCGGGCTTTCGAACTCGGCGATCATTATCGCAATCCCGTGATGCTTTTGGCGGACGGCATTCTGGGGCAGATGGCCGAATCGATCGAATTTAAAGAACCCGCAAAACTAAAAGCGGTCGCGAAGGAATGGGCTCTTACGGGTTGCGTGGGCCGGAAACCGAACGTGATCCGGACGCTTTATCTCAAGGAAAAAGATGCTTTGGAAGAAAAGAACATGGAACTTAAGGCGAAATACGAAAAGATCACTTCCGAGCTTCAGCTTTCCGAGACGCGTTTCGGCGATGACGCCGAGATCGCCGTGATCGCTTATGGAACGCCTGCCCGGATCGCGCATTGGGCCGTTAAACGGGCTAGGGAAGCCGGCGTTAAAGTCGGACTCTTCCGGCCCATCACGCTTTGGCCTTTCCCGGCAGTGGCTCTCAGAAGTGTCGCTGCCCGTTGCCGCAAGCTTCTGGTGGTCGAAATGAGTCAGGGGCAAATGATCGAGGATGTGCGCCTTGCGAGAATCCCCGCAACGGTTGTGGATCCCAAGATTGAATTTTTTGGGCGCGGGGGCGGGTGGTATCCCAAGCCCAAGGAACTTTTGGCGAAGATCATGGAGATTGCAAAGACATGACCCCCGAAGAAAGAACGATCAGGCCCGGACGGATGCACTATTGTCCTGTTTGCGGCCATACGATTGCCCAGCGCCTGATCGGCGAGGTGATCGATGAGCTGGGGATCCGTGAACGGACTATCGGAACGGCCCCGGTTGGATGCGCGGTACTTCTCTACGATTATTTTAATTGCGATATCATCGAATGTCCCCACGGAAGGATTCCGGCGGTGGCCACGGGCATTAAGCGGATGCGGCCAGACAATATCGTGTTTGCCTACGGTGGGGATGGGGATCTTCTTTCGATCGGGCTGGCGGAGACAATCCATTGCGCGAACCGCGGCGAAAATATCACACTGATCTTTATTAATAACGCGGTGTACGGAATGACGGGCGGGCAGATGGCCCCGACCACGCTGATCGGACAAAAGACGATTACGACTCCCGACGGAAGGATGTCGACCGAGACGGGGGCGCCTTTACGGATCTGCGAAATGTTCGCGACCTTGGCCAGTCCTGTTTTCATCGAACGCGTGGCGGTGCATGACGCGCCTCACATGCAACGGGCGAAACAAGCCATACGCAAGGCCTTTCAAAATCAGATCGACGGAAAGGGTTTTTCCTTTGTCGAGATTCTTTCCATGTGTCCGACTCATTGGAAAATGGGCGGGAAAGAGGCCTGTCAGTTTGTGGGGAATGAAATGGCTAGCTATTTTTCGATCAAAAAATTTAGAGATGTGGACGGATGATGGAAGAAAAAATATTTGTTGCGGGTTTTGGGGGGCAAGGGGTCGTCGTAGCGGGGAATATCCTTGCACATGCCGCCCTCGAGGAGGGTCGTTATATCCTCGGTATGGTCTCTTACGGCGTGGAGGTAAGGGGGGGTGCCTCTCACAGCTTCGTGATCATTTCCGATCAGGAGATCGATTGTCCTATCATTGATGAAGCGACGCTTGGCTTTGCCCTCAGTCAGGCTGCGTATGAAAAGTTTAAGACCAAGACACGTTCCGACGGGATCTTTTTTATCGATTCCTCCCAGATCACGAGCATTGATCGGGCCGGAACCACGGGCCAGTTGATCGAGATTCCCGCGACGCAGATTGCTCGCGAGATCGGCAACGAAAAAGTGACGAATATGATCATGCTCGGCGCGGCGATCCAGCGAACCGGGATCGTGAAAATGGCCAGCGCCGTCAAAGTCCTCGGGAAAGTGTTTAAGGGGCTTCGCAAAGATCTGATCTACGTCAACGAAAAAGCCCTCTCCGTCGGTGCTGACCTCATGCGCCAAAAACACTGATCGCTTGTTTTGATCGAAAATCGTTTCGTTTTTATAACAATCCCGGGTGTTCGAAGCAGAACCCCGGGTGTCTAAAAAAGTTGGGATGACTTTTTTGAATATTCTCGGAATTTCTGCGTTCTATCATGACAGTGCAGCGTGTCTCATTCGGGACGGGGAGATCGTCGCTGCGGCCCAGGAAGAGCGCTTCACGAGGAAAAAGCATGACTACTCATTTCCGCAGCATGCCATTGATTTTTGTCTTAAAAAAGGCGGCGTGAAAGCTTCCGAACTGGATTGTGTCGCATTCTATGATAAACCATTCCTTAAATTCGAACGTATCCTCGAAACTTATCTCGCGTATGCGCCGCATGGCATCGCGTCATTTCTTCAGGCATTGCCTCTTTGGATCAAACAAAAGCTCTGGATGAAGGATTACATCCAAACCGAACTCGGGTTTAAAGGAAAAATTATTTTCCCAGAGCATCACGAGTCGCACGCGGCCTCAGCGTTCTTCCCGTCTCCTTTCCAGGAAGCCGCATTCCTGACTATGGACGGCGTGGGAGAATGGGCGACTACAAGTTATGGCGTCGGGAAGGGAAATAAGATCGATATCCTTGCCGAGATCAAATTTCCGCATTCGCTGGGACTTCTTTATTCCGCGTTCACGTATTATACAGGCTTCAAAGTCAATTCCGGGGAGTACAAGGTCATGGGGCTCGCCCCGTACGGCAAACCGGTCTACAAGGATTTGATCCTGAAGGAATTGATCGACCTGAAAGAGGACGGTTCCTTCAAGCTTAACATGAAGTATTTTGATTATTGCGCCGGACTTCGCATGACGAATAGTCACTTTCACAAGCTTTTCGGTGCGACGCCCCGTAAACCCGAATCCCGTGTCACCCAGCGCGAAATGGACCTCGCCCGTTCGATCCAGGAAGTCACGGAGGAAGTAATGCTCCGGATTACCCGTCATGTTCACAAAGTGACAGGACAGAAGAATCTGTGTCTAGCCGGAGGTGTGGCGCTTAACTGCGTCGGGAACGGCCGCATTCTTCGCGAAGGCCCGTTTGAACATATCTGGATACAACCGGCTTCCGGGGATGCTGGGGGCGCCTTGGGTGCAGCTTATTTCGGCTGGCATCAATATCTTGAAAAGCCAAGAACTGCCAACGGAAAAATAGATAGCATGCGCGGTTCTTTTCTTGGGCCGGAGTTTTCGGATGTTGAGATCGAAGCCTTCCTGTCTAAACACAAAATCCCTTTCGTCCGTCTTGATGATACAGAGCTTCCGGAAAAGATTGCAGATCTGATCGCTCAGGAAAAAGTGATCGGCTGGTTCCAGGGCGCCATGGAATTCGGCCCCCGGGCGCTGGGTGGCCGTTCCATTATCGGGGACCCGCGTTCGCCTAAGATGCAGGAACAAATGAACCTGAAGATCAAATTCCGCGAGAGTTTCCGGCCGTTCGCACCTTCCATTCCTTTCGAGAAAGTCTCGGAATATTTCGAGATGACAGCAGAAAGTCCTTACATGCTCCTCGTCGCGCCGGTCCAAAAGAAATGGCGCCGTGAAATGTCGGAAAGTGAAAAGAAACTCGAGGGGATTGAGCTTTTGAACGTGAAGCGCTCCGAGATCCCGGCCGTTACTCATGTCGACTATTCCGCGCGTGTTCAGACCATCTCGGAGGTCCAGAATCCGCGCTTTTACAAGCTTCTCAAGAAATTTGATGAACGGCACGGTTGTCCGGTCGTGATCAATACTTCGTTCAATGTCCGCGGCGAACCGATCGTTTGCACACCCGAAGACGCCTTCCGGTGTTTCATGCGCACGCATATGGACTATCTGATCCTTGGAAATTTTCTTTTGACTAAGGCGGAACAGAAGCCACTTGAAAAAGACAGTGAATGGATGAAGGAGTTTGAGCTCGATTAAACCGGGGGAACGGCTAGTGGGGAACTTCAAACGATGGCGGTGCCCATTTCCCCAAAAGGAATAAGGAATTATGATCATTGATGAAATCAAGAAAATCGAGTCGACCAAGAAAAAGCTAAGAGAATTCGGTTTCTTGGTCGGGGGAGTTATGTGCGTCCTGGGAATTTTGCTGTGGCGCCGAGGGCGGGGGAGTTTCCCTTATTTTCTCGTACCGGGTATCTTTCTCGTCATCACCGGGGCGCTTATCCCGTCGATTTTAAAGCCAATCCAAAAAGCATGGATGACGTTCGCGATCCTGATGGGCTGGGTCATGACGCGCGTCCTTTTGTCCGTCCTCTTTTATCTTACTCTTACGCCGCTCGGGTTTATCCTGCGTCTTACAGGGAAGGATCTGCTCGACCAGCGACTTGATCCCAAAAAGAACAGCTATTGGAAGATCCGGTCCCAAACACCGCGTATCCCCAGCGACTACGAAAGGCAGTTCTAATACCGCATGATTTTTTAAATTTTGGGATTTGCGGGATAGTGCTGTTAACCGCTTAAATTAATGGAGAACAGTATTGAAATGATAAAAAAAATATTCCTTTATGTTTTTACAACCTTTCTCAGTACTTGCTTGTTGCTCCTTCTGCTCGAAGGGGCTTTTTGTGTTCTCGGTTTTCCCCAAGGTGCTAGCGACTTTATTGAACGCGCCATTTTTCAGCAAAAATTAGAATTCCGGAAACCGGCGGGTCAATTCAGGATTTTTGTTTTTGGAGAATCCACCGTACACGGCGCCGGTTACGCGCCGACTTCGAGTCCCGTGAAATGGCTTGGCGCTTACCTTAAGGACTTTCTCCCTGAGCGTAATATCCAGGTCATCAATTTTGGAAGATTGGGGGAAGGAAGTGCTGATATCGCACAGGCTTTTATCGATACCCTTCAGTATCAGCCTGATCTGGCGATTTTCTATTTGGGGCATAACGCCTTTTTTCTTGTCAACCGCGCTGATGTTACGGAGAAAAAGGAAGCGAAATTCGCAAGCCGTCTAAAGAAATGGTTTCATAAAAGTCGTCTGATCTCCGCTGTGGTTCGTGAATCTATTAAGCAGAAGATCAAGCGTCATGATAAAGAAACTCAAGATGTTATGGGCGACCCCCGGGTCGAAACAATTCCCGAGCCCTTCAAACAAGGGAGTCCGAAGATCACCCTGCCTGGAAGCCCCCTTTTCCTGGAAAATGTCCGGTTCTTTAAAGCGAATATTGAGAAGATCATAGAAGCCGGAAAAAAGAATAAGGTCCCTGTTCTTTTTATGAAGCCTGTTTGTAATTTGAAGGACTATCCTCCGAATCTCTCGAGCCATTTGAAGGCACTGTCTCCTGAGGAACTGAAGCAGTGGGAGCACCTTTACCAGCAGGGACAGGAAGCAGCTACGAAGAAGGATGATCTTCAGGCCCTTGATTATTTTGAAAAAGCATTTGCGATCGATCCAACTTATGCAGATCTTTCTTTCCGCTTGGGGCAACTTTATTTTCAAAGCGGTGCTCTTGGAAAGGCCCGGTCCTTTTTCGTGCAAGCCCGCGATAACGATGTGGTCATCGGAAGAGCGCCTAAAGGTATCCTCAGTATTTTTGACAATTTGGCCAAGCAAGGGAAAATCCATTATTTTGACACCGAAAAAGTATTTGTTCCCAAAGTTCCGGGTGGAATCTTGGGGTGGCCTATCATCGAGGACAATGTGCATTTCTCCATTGAAGGGCATGCCCTCGCCGGCCGTGCCTTGGCAGAAGAAATAGCTCGCAACGCCTGGATCGCACCCCGCTCGGCATGGCGGTTTGACCGCGAGCGGCCGATGGCGGAAATTAAAAAAGAGTTTGGTGTTTCCGATGAAACCATCCTTGTGAATTACTGCTCGATCATCGGCTTCCTTGCAAATCGTCCTGATATGCGGCTTGAATTTGCTCAAAGAGCCTGGGAACTTTTCCCGGAGCATCCTCTGGCGCAGCGCGAACTGGCCTGGTCCTATTGGCTGCAGGGCGATAAGGACAGAGCGATCGATATCTATAGGCATCTCCGCAAAACCGACCCGATCGCTCTTGAAGCTGTTTTTCGCACTCAACCCGAGATCAAACAAGCCTTCGAATCTTCTGTGGCGATCCTGAAAACGCCCGTCCCTCTTCCGGAGAAAAAAGGTACCTGACTGCTGCGTCCTTTGTTAATATACCGAAAATCAAACGTTCCTAGAAAGGACATCCAATGGGCAAATTAGGCATTCTGAAGGAATTCTGGGATTTTCTTAAAGTTCGCAAGAAGTGGTGGCTGACTCCGATCGTGTTGGTCATGATCCTTTTGGGGGCTCTGATTGTCTTTTCACAAGGGTCTGCGCTTTCTCCTTTCATCTACACGCTCTTCTAAAACTTTTATGAGCGTCATACGCTCAAGAGGGGATTTCTTATGGCGGAAACGCTTGGTAGTCTTATCGATAAGCTCTCGATTAAATGTATCCGGGAACATTTTCTCCGGGAGATGAAGGAAGCGGGAAGCTCCAAGTTTACTCCTCAGGAGATTGACGCGCGGATAGAACTTCTCACAAAGCAGAAAGAACAGCTCCATGGCGAAATTGAAACCTTCGTGGTTGCCGCCCAACAGGGCCTTGTGCCTCTCCGGGATGAAAAGATCAAGCTCTATAACCCTCTTAATCAGGTAGGACGGATCGAGGACGCGACGTCGATCTCTCGCGCCATTGACGGCCTGATCCGGAAAAACTTTGAGCTGTGGAATCTTGAGGACCAGGCACGGCGTACGGATGTGGATCTGGCGCATATCGGAAAGGTCAAAAAAGCGATCGATCCCGTGAACCAGCAACGAAATGACTACATGGACAGGATCGACGCTCTCCTGGAACAGACCTTCAAAAAATGAGTCGCTCGTTCCTCGTCATGAATCCATTCGGCATCGGGGATGTCCTCTTTTCGACGCCGCTTGTGCGACAGTTGTACGAAGCTCATCCTGACGCCAAGATCTATTACCTCTGCAATCGCCGCACCAGTACATTCCTTAAGAACCACCCGCTGATCACCAAGCTCTTTATCTATGAGCGTGACGAGTTTCGCGCCGCAGAAAAACGTTCGTTTTGGGAAGGTGCGAAGATGCTCATTTCGTTTTTAAACGATATTCGAAAAGAACATATCGCCGTCGCGATCGATCTTTCGCTCAATTCAAAGTTCGGACTCTACGCGATCCTGGCAGGGATTCCGGTTCGTGTCGGGTTCGATCATAAAAAGCGCGGCCGGTTTTTGAATAGGAAACTTCCCCTGGAAGGATTTGATTCTAAACATGTTGCAGAATACTACCTGGATGTATTACCACTGATCGGAATTACACCGAGGATCAGTCCCATGGAGATCTATAGCGATGAAGCAAGCCGGGAATGGGCCTCCCGGACCGTAATACCCGGAAAACTCGTCATTGGGATAGCGCCTTGCGGGGGACAGACGTTTGGGGCCTCGGCTGGGGTCAAGCGCTGGCCGGAGGGGCATTTCGCAGCGTTGATCAACCGTCTTGTGGAACGTTTCCATCCGCAAATCCTAATTTTTGCCGGACCGAATGAAAGAACCGAAGTCGCGGCGATTCTTGCTCAACTTACCCCCATCGCGAAAGAAGCCACCCGTGAATTCTCGGAAAGCTCTTTGGCCCAGATCATTGCGCTTACCGCCGATTGTGATCTTTTTATCAGTAATGACACGGGACCGCTACGTTTTGCCGACGCGCATGGCAAGAAAAGCGTTTCCTTCTTCGGTCCTGTCGATGAACGGGTCTACGGTCCTTTTCCGCTCAGCGCAGAACGTCACCGCGTTCTCACAAATCCTGTGCCATGCCGTCCTTGCTACAAACGGTTCCGCTTGGGCGAATGTCACCAGCAGGTCGCCTGCATGACCGGCGTGAGCGTCGATGAGGCTTTCCGGGCTTGTGGGGAGCTTCTCGGTGAAGGTCGATTCTTGTCCCCCAAGGTTCAATGATGATAAATCAGGAGCGCAATTTTAATCTAGGCCGTGATCTTTTCTTCGTGGCATTTTCGGCGTTTGTCCTTTTCTTCCATTTGGGACGAGGTTCCTTAGCCACTTGGGATGAAACGATTTATGGGGTTATTGCCCGGGAAATGGTCCAGGCGCATCATTGGCTGATACCGACCTATGGAGGCCATGTGTGGCTGGAAAAGCCACCTCTTTGCCTTTGGATGATCGCCTTTTGTTACAAAATGTTCGGCATCACGGAGTTTTCGGTCCGGTTTTTTTCAGCCCTGTGCGGATGGGGAACTGTTCTCACCACTTATGTGATCGGTTCAAAGTTGTTTAATCGTTGGGTCGGATTTCTCGGTGGCATGTTCCTTTTGACTTCTAAACATTTCATCCAGCATGCCCGCTTGGGGTTCATGGATGCCCCGCTAGTTTTCTTTATCTCTTTGGCGCTCCTCTTTTTTTGGCTGGGTCGGGAAAAAAAAGGGTTTTTTGCATTATCTGGCCTTGCGCTCGGATTGGCCTTTCTGACCAAGGGCCCTGCGGCCATTTTGGTGATTCCGATCACCTGGATCTATTGTGTGTGGGCCCAAGAGCTTTCCATCCTTAAAAAACCTTCGTATTGGACCGGGATTTTGATCTGCCTTTTGATAGTTGTTCCTTGGCATGCCTACGCGATCCTCCAGGATTCGAACCAATTTTTCACAGACTTCCATCATCAGGTTCTCCAGAGGTTCGCGGAGCATCTTCCGGACCATCCGGGAGGTCCTGGCTTTTATTTAAAGGTCATCTTTAACAAATATCGCCCCTGGATTCTTTTCTTGGTGCCGGCGCTCCCGTTTTTTGTTTTTCAAACCATTCGAATGAAGAACAAGGAAATGATCTTTGTCACGGTGTGGATTTTTTGCACTTTAGGTCTGTGGACGCTCGTGAAAACAAGATTGCACTGGTATATCCTTCCCATATATCCCGCACTTTCGATTTGCGTTGCTTGTGTGTGTGCCAAGGTAGTTAAAGAAAAATATATTCTCCCGGCCGGAATAGTGTTTCTCATTACAATCGCAAGTCATGTCAAAAGGAATGTCTTTGAGGCGAATTACAACCCTGATCTGAAGAGTATCAGTGCCTCGGTCAAAAATATTGTCCCCGAAGGAAAAGTCGTCTTTCTCTATAACTCCACGGATTGTTCCGCTAATTTATTCTATTCGGGCCGATCCACGAGGTCCTTGATGACGAAGGAGTCTCTTATGGAGGCTGCGAAACAAGGTGACTTTTACGGTCTTATTTCTAAGAAGGACCTGAAAGATATCATGCCGTCGCCTGCGGGTCTTCATGCGGTAGTTCGCGCTTCTGCTGGAGAGCTCTTCTTGATTTCAAAAGAGTGAATGAGGCAGTTGCCGGTTGGAAAGTTGATCCGAACTCAAAAATTACTTTTTAAACCCACTTAATCGCAAGGCGCGTTCAATCACTTCTTCGTCGCAGATGATGTCATCGCTTTTCTTTAGTTCGCCCGCATCGCTCAGGCTTGCCAAATTACTTGGCGCTTCATCCGATTTAGGGAAAAAGTGTTTGGAAAATAAACGCATCACGTGCTTTACTCCAAGCTCCGTTACCTGTCGCAAGTCATCCGCATAGTATCGGCCTCCTGTCGCGGGAGAGGTGATGACCTCATACGCAGGGAAGTAGAGGACGTTGTCAAATTGACGCTCGACCGCATCTGCGGCAACCCTGAGTGCGGCCTTACTGAACGTTGTCGAGACCCAGACATGTCTCTTTTCGTAGGTGGCAATCAAAGGGACGGGGGATACGGTCAGCAGGACTTGTGCTTTCGGGTTGACCTTTGTCAGGTTTCTTACCAGCAACTCAAGATCCGCCTGAACCTCTTGTGCTGTGAAATTTACAAATTCATATTTTTTTGGATCGAATTGTCCGCCGCTCACGCCCGGCGCTATCGGATAAACCGCGCCATCCTTTTTTGAACGCCATCCCTCGGTTAACCCTAATGTGAAGACGAGCCAGTCGCAGTGGGTGAATACATCGCGAACGTGTTGCAGATGCTCTTTTGCCGACGCTCTGACTTGTGCTTCCGTTGCAAAAGCGTGGGGCTCGATTTGAGGACGGAATGCATCGGCATAACCGTTCTCTTTTTCCCAGACATCATCGGCGGGAGAAAAATATCCAAAAGCGCGATCAAATAACTGTGTGGCTTGACGTACCGTATAGACATTGCCATAGCGAGCTGAGAATACGCCATAATTGCGAAGCTTCGCTTCTTGAGCATCCATTCCGGTGGGCGCCGTCTCTGCAACAAAATAATTAAGACCGGAAGACTGGATGTGTTGGGCCAAATGCTGTGCGAAACAACTGCCCATCGTGGCGACTTTTTGTTCCGGCAAAATTATTTTGGATTTGACGACCGGATCTATCTGGCCGGGCGCCGGATTAAGCATCGCCCTGGACCAAAAACAAGAATCATCTAATCCTTTATAGGGGTTGCTCACAATGGGATCTCCGTACCTGCGCACCTAATACGCGGTTGAAAAGTTTTTCATCGGTTTGAACGGCGGTGAGGTCATGCGGCGCAATCCCTTGACGACTGTAGCTTTCGTATGCATTTTCCAAAAATTCACGCACGCCGTGGATCCATTGCCCCGCGCCCATTTTCCATTCATAGGATGAGTGAAGAGACAGATTTTCGCCAATCTCTGGATAGATAGGCCAAATGACTTCATTGAGTCCCTCGTTGATATCAATGTACCTCTCAAGTACTTCTTTGCCAGCGCCCATTTTTCGTGCCACGAGCTTGGCTAATCTCACGAGCGCTACTACCTTGGGATGATTCAGCGAATACATAAACAAGCCTTCTCTTCTCATCGGCAAAAAGAACTCAGAGAATTCCAAGTCGGAGTTTTTGAACCCTTGCTTAAGTTGGTTGAAGCTTGGCCCCCAGTGATCCAGATAGCCGAGTTCGATGTAGGTCCTTTTGTTGAACAATTTTTCAGCCGCGCTGACTTCCAACCCGTTCTTGTACGCCCAGACGGCAATCGCCGAATTATAGTGTGGCATGGTCAGCTCGTTGGTGGATGTCTTTCTTGCATAAACGATATCGGGATGAAATCCCGAAAAGCTGATAATGGGTACTCGGACCAGTTGGGGTTGCTTACTCCGTTGCACATTTTGCAGTCGTTCATAGCCCCCGCTGCTGACCCAAACATCTGCATTTTTAAGTTTCTCGGCAAATCTCGATTCAGCATCAAGGCTTGAAGAAGTGGGTAATACCAGAGGCGTGATCTCGTCGTTCGGAAAAATGACTTGCAGTGCGGCCGCGATGCCGCCTGTCTGACAATCGCTCGTAACGATGACCTGTCTGCCGGGTTGTTTTGTTTCTTGAGGGCCATGCCCGGCGCGTTTTACCAAGCTCTTGAAGCTTGACTGTACCGCCTTGGCGATTTTCCGTATTTTTTTCATATCACTCATTTAGTCGATTTTAGAGAACTATTCGTGTGTGCAGATAATACTGTGCGTAAAGGCTCAATGCATTGCCTTAATTCGGTTGCACAGGCTAGCCGAGAAATTTACAAGGGCGCTCTACTGCTCCCACCTAACGCTCGTGGGATATAATAGTCGCTGGGAGGCATTATGAAAAGGAAAGAACGAAGGAGTTCTCATCCTGTTTGTCTCCTAATGATCAAACACCACGCGGCGGAACGGGGGGAGGTATCGGGAGCTATGTGAAAGACCTGGAAGGGTTCCTTGATGGCCAGAACGGGCATTCCCCCAAGATCTGTAGAGCAAGTTCTGCTTGAGCCCTGATACAGAATGCTCTATAGTCTCTTAAAATCGCCATGATTTTGTAGGAGTTTTTCCTCTGGTTATTCGGCATGCGAACATGAAGATCCAGCGATTTTTTATTCTAGGGGAAGGAAGGCTGCTTGGGGATTGCTTTGCAAACGAAAGAGCGTAAATGAAGACACCGCTTCCGTTTTTGGTGATAAAAAATGTCTAGGACTATTACTTTCTGAAATGGGGATGGGTTCCTCACGCGACGCTCCATTTCAAATTACGCCCTGACAGTTTGACCCTGAGCGTTGATCGGCCGTTTCTGCATCAAACGATGGGAATGTTCAAGGACCTTTATCGTTTTAGCAAGAACGGTGAATTCGAATACCATGAAAAGACCCGGTCTATGGTTATTTACTCCTCAAAAAAGGCGAGGAAAAAAAAGTATCCCTTCTGCCTGAAACGCATAGCAGCCATCCGCTATCTTCTCGAACGGGATATTCCTTTTGAAGATTCGGACGAGGAAGCGCTTTTTAAAGTATCGGTCGGCGATAAGCGTTTTTTTATGCGCAAAGACATCCCGGGCGATGCCTTCATCCTCGATGCGACCTTTTTGGGCGGGGAGTATGATTTTCTGCGCCCTTACCTGTCAGGGGCTTTGGTGATTGATGTCGGGGCATACATTGGTGACACAGTCGCTTTGTTTGCGAGCTATGGAGCGCGAAAGATCGTGGCATTTGAACCTCATCCCGAGCTTTATCAGCTAGCCCAGAAAAATATCGCGTTGAATCACTTGGAAGAACGAGTCGTCCTTCGCAACGAGGGGGTTGCGTCTCAGGATGGCGAACTTAACATCAGGGAAGATAGCGACAGAGGTGCTTCCGCCGGATTTGGCTTGCATCAATCGGATCGCGGAAGATCGGTATCGATACGTCTTGTTTCTATGAGGAAAATTCTCGAGGAATTTGACCAAGTCGAAGTTCTTAAAATGGACTGCGAAGGTTCTGAATTTGAGATTCTGGACGAACTCTCCGTGGGCGAGTTGAAAAAGATAAAAGTTGTCGGGTTGGAGTACCACCGAAATCCCGCGCCCATTATTACGAAACTGGAAAGCTCCGGTTTTGACGTGAAGATCATCAGTGCTCTCAAGCCGGACCAGGGGCTTTTGTTCGCAGTTGCGAAGGAAGAGAATTCATCGGAACGTTTATGAAATCAAAAACTAGAATTGGATTTGACGTTCGCATCCTTTCCCAAAAGATGAACGGGGTCGCTCGTTATGCCCTTGAGCTTTTAAAATTCTTACGGGAGCAAGAGGAGATAGAGCTTTATCTTTTTACGGATACACCCTTACGGGCGGAATATAGCGCTTTCATCAGCGGCCTTCCTCTTTTGGAGTTGAAAAATAAAAAATTAAAAAGATATTGGAAGAATTGGATTTTACCGTGGCAGCTCCTGAAGAATAATATTAGTCTTTATCACGCGATATGGGACAAGGGAACGCCTTTGGTTGCACATTGCCCCCGCCTTATGACGATCCATGATCTTTTCGTGCTTTCAGAGTTCCAAAAAAACCTTCGAAAGTGGATTAGGTATTTCAGTGTCCGTTTTCTTGAAGCTCATGCCGCGAAAGTGGTTTTGACGGTATCAGAGGCTACGAAAAATGACGTCGAGAAAAAACTCGGGATTTCTTCAAAGAAAATATTAGTAACTCATTTGGGATGCGACGAGGAAAGGATTCTAAGGAGCCTTGCGGGCACGTCATTCATAAAAGAAAACCGTTGGGCTTTAGAAGAGGGGAAGTACTTTTTTTGCCTGGCTGGAAAGGTATGCGATGTTCGCAAGAATGTCCCCCTTACAATCGAGGCCTATAGACGTTTCTTTGAGATGCGTCCTGAGTTGCGTGGATATAAATTGGTCATCGTTGGGGATTATGACCGACAGTCAGAATTTTTTATGAAAATGGAGTGTCGAATCCAAGAGAGATTTTTACAGGAGAAGATCATTTTTACGGGAGTTGTTTCTGACGGGGCCTTGTTTACCTTGTTGAAACATTCAACAGCGATGGTTTTCCCCTCCCTTTTTGAAGGTTTTGGCCTTCCCATTGTGGAAGCATACGCTCTAGGTATTCCCGTGATCACCGGCAATATTTCCTCTATGAAGGAGATTGGTGAAGGTGGAGCCGCTATCCTGGTTGACGTGAATTCTCCTCTCGAACTGGCAGCAGCCCTTGAAAGTGTTTGCACGAATCCCGAGGCTATGAAAAAGATGGTAGGCATCGCGACACAAAAAAAGAGCCTCTATTCCTGGGAGCGCATGTGCCGTTCAATTTGGGCGGTCTATCGGAAACAATTGGAAGGGAAGGACATTCCCCCGGCCCTTGCGTTATCGGGGAGGTAGTGTCCTCTGGGTTGGGTCGAGTAGTGTCGTATCATGTTTCGCAATGATTTTTTTGATTGCCGGAGTACCTTATGGACATCTCGATTATTGTCGTTAGCTTCAACACATGCGCTCTCCTCCGTGACTGTTTGAACAGTGTACGAGAGAAGACCCTCGGCGTGTCCCATGAGATCTTCGTGGTCGACAATGCCTCGACAGATGGTAGTGCGGCGATGGTGGAGAAAGAGTTCCCAGAGGTTCATCTCATTCGAAATCGCGAGAATCGGGGTTTCTCCAGAGCCAATAATCAGGCGATTAAAGAGTCCGGCGGGGACTACGTTCTTTTGCTGAACTCAGATACCGTTCTTGAGAACAATGCCGTGGGTATTCTGCACGAGTTCATGCGGGGGCACCCTCGGGCTGCCGTCAGCGGTCCGTTGTTGTTGAATGCCGATAAGACTGTTCAGCGGTCCATTGACACTTTCCCTACGTTAACATCCCTGATATTTCGAATCAATCGTGAGCGGTATTGGCGTCTTTTGCGCGACAAGTATCACCCTGGTGTCTTCGGTTATTCGATACAATCTCAGATCACTGACGGTTGGCTGACCGGCGCGGTCTTGATGATCCGCAAGGCGGTGTTTCCGGAGACGGGGCTCCTTGACGAGACTTATTTTTTTATGATGGAAGATGTCGATTGGGGGCTTGCCGTATCTCGTGCGGGATGGGAGACATGGTTTGTTCCCGAAGCGGTAGTAATGCATCTTCTGGGGGGGTCTGGTAAATCACGCTCGGAGGAGCAGAAAATCTTTATTGAAGTCAAAGGTCTGCGTCAGCGCCGGTATTATGTCCGGAAAAATTTGGGGCGGATTCGCTATGGTATCTACCGTTCGGTTGTTGGATGCCGTTCCGTGACGAAGTTGATTCGAAAATGGATCATGGTGGTTCTCAGTTCGCCCAAGAAACGACCGCGCGCGATCTATAAGTTTGAGCTTGCTCATCAGTTGCTTCTTGCAGCATGGGAGATGGGTAACGAAAGAACGGCGAAGGATCAGTCGTAAAAAAAGTTGTCGTTCTTTCGTGTTCTTAAATATAAACTGTCTTCACGTGCTGTATTTTTAGGGCGTAAATTACAAGGAGTTCCGGATGAAAAAAGCGCTGATTACGGGTATTACCGGGCAGGATGGCTCATACCTTGCGGAGCTCCTTCTTCAAAAAGGGTATCAAGTCCACGGTATCAAACGTCGGGCGTCTTCGCTTAACACTCTGCGTATTGACCATCTCTACCAGGACCCTTTTCAGGAGGACCGGAATTTCGTTCTCTACCACGGGGATATGACGGACGCGAGCAGTTTGACGCGTATCCTTCAAAAAGTGCAGCCCGATGAGGTCTATAATCTAGCCGCACAAAGTCATGTGGCAGTTTCTTTTGAAGAGCCGGAATACACCGCCGACTCCGATGGAATAGGGACGCTCCGGCTTCTTGAAGCGATCCGGTTTCTTGGGCTTGGAGCGAAAACAAAATTCTTTCAGGCCTCCACCTCTGAACTATTTGGGAAAACCCTGGAAACTCCTCAGACGGAAATTACTCCTTTTTATCCCCGGTCACCCTACGGAGTCGCGAAACTTTACGGCTACTGGATCACAGTCAATTACCGTGAGGCTTACGGTCTTTACGCTTGCAATGGGATTCTCTTTAACCATGAGTCTCCTCGTAGAGGCGAGACCTTTGTCAGCCGGAAAATCACTTTGGCGCTAACTCGCATCAAACTTGGTCTCGAAAAGTGTCTGCATCTTGGAAATCTGGACGCGAAGCGGGATTGGGGCCATGCTCGGGATTATGTTCGGGCGATGTGGCTCATGCTTCAACAGGATAAACCCGAAGATTTCGTGATCGCGACCGGCGTTCAGCATAGCGTCCGTGAGTTCGTCGAATTCGTGTGTCGGGAACTCGGGATCAGGATCTCCTGGAGAGGAAAAGGTTCGGACGAAAAAGGTTACGATGAGCATGGCGAGGTGATCGTGGCCGTTTCACCGCGCTATTTCCGTCCTGCCGAAGTCGAAACCCTTCTCGGGGACCCGTCGAAAGCGCATTCAAAGCTTGGATGGAAAGCCGAGGTGAGCTTTGCCGAACTCGTCAAGGAAATGGTTCGGGAGGACATGAAGCTGGCGGAGCGGGAACAAAAGTTTTTAAAATAGGCGGCGGGTGATGGATCTTCAGGACAAAATCTATGTCGCAGGTCACACGGGGCTTGTGGGCTCTGCGATCGTTCGTCGGCTAGAGGCCGAAGGGTTCCAGAATCTTCTCATGCGGACCCACCGGGAACTGGATCTGACCCGCCAGGAGGGTGTGGACGCCTTTTTTGCCAGTGAACGTCCGGCCTATGTTTTTCTTGCCGCAGCCAGGGTGGGTGGTATTCACGCCAATCAGACGCATGGCGGCGCGTTCATCTACGAGAATCTCATCGTCCAATCGAATGTCATTCACGCAGCGTATCGCCAGAATGTCAAAAAACTGCTCTTCCTGGGATCTAGTTGCATTTACCCGAAGCTTGCGCCGCAGCCTCTCAAGGAAGAATGCCTTCTGAGCGGGCCGCTCGAGCCGACCAACGAACCCTATGCTGTGGCCAAGATTGCCGGGATCAAGATGTGTGAAGCGTATAACTGTCAGTACGGGACCTGTTATATGTCGGTGATGCCCACGAATCTTTACGGCCCGAACGATAACTTCGATCTTGAAACCTCCCATGTTCTGCCAGCACTTATCCGGAAAATCCACGAAGCCAAGGCCCGGAAGAGTCCCGAGGTGATGCTTTGGGGGACCGGAAAAGCCCGCCGGGAATTTCTTTATGTGGATGACCTTGCCGAGGCTTGCGTGTTCTTGATGCGAAAGTACAGCACGGCCCAACTCGGCGGGATCGTGAATATCGGCTGTGGAGAAGATCTGACGATCGTTGAGCTGGCGCAGGCAATTGCTGATGTGATCGGTTACAGGGGGAAGTTCTCGTATGATGCGACAAAACCCGATGGAACTCCGCAGAAGCTTCTGGATATCACCCGCATGACCCGCCTGGGTTGGACTCCCGGCACATCCCTCGCAGACGGCCTTCGGAAGACCTATAAGTGGTATTGCTCGTCCCTGACCTAGCCACTGAAAACCAGCCCATTTTTTTGGTTTCTGGTCATAGAAATTGGCAAAGATCTCAGGGCAGTGCTACCTGAAAATGATATCTATTGACATCTGGTGGGCGCAGAGATAGCATTCGCTATAATTTGATCGTTCTGATGACATCAATGTAGCGACAAGGACATCATGAAAATAGAAGAAGATTTGCTTTACACTCCCAAAGAAGTGCAGGCCTACCTCAAGATATCTTCCAGCACAATGACCCGGATGATGAAAAAAGGGCTTATCCTCGCGGCTCGCGTGGGAAAGCAATACCGGATACGCGGAGCTGAGGTCCTGATTTTTCTCTCGCCTGAACTTGCCGGCAAGCTTCGCCAAAAATATCGCAAGGCCCGTGAATGGCTACACGAAAACGATGAGGAGGCTAAAAATGAGTAGCATGAAAGCTGTGATTTTGGCAGGAGGTCTTGGAACGCGTATCAGCGAAGAGACCGGGCTTCGTCCCAAGCCGATGATCGAGATAGGCGGTAAACCTATTTTGTGGCATATCATGAAGCTCTATTCGGCTCATCATATCAATGATTTTGTGATCTGTTGTGGCTACAAGGGATATATGATCAAGGAGTACTTTGCGAACTATTTTTTGCACATGTCCGATGTTACTTTTGACATGGCTAATAATCAGATGAAAGTCCATCACCAGAAGACAGAGCCTTGGAAAGTGACGCTTGTGGATACTGGCGAAGACACTCTTACCGGCGGTCGTTTGAAGCGCGTAGGCGAATATGTGAAAAACGACGAAGCTTTCTGTTTTACCTATGGTGACGGGATCGCGGATGTAGATATTTCCGCGGAAATTAATTTTCATAAAAAACACGGGAAACAGGCAACCGTTCTGGCCGTCCAACCTCCCGGTCGCTACGGCGCTCTGGAACTGGAAGATCGCAGGGTTGCAGGGTTCACCGAAAAGCCCCAAGGCGATGGTGGCTTTATAAACGGCGGCTTCTTTGTTCTTTCCCCGAAGTGTCTAAAGCTCATTGCCGGCGATCAATCGAGTTGGGAAGGCGATCCTTTGACGACGCTTGCCAAGACAGGACAATTGATGGCGTTTGAACATAAAGGTTTTTGGCAACCCATGGACACCCTCCGCGACAAGAACCATCTGGAGGACCTCTGGACCTCTCGAAAAGCACCCTGGAAGGTATGGTGATGGAGCGTAATTTTTGGAAGGGGAAACGGGTGCTTGTGACCGGACATACCGGATTCAAGGGGGGATGGTTAACCCTCTGGTTAACAAGCATGGGCGCCGAAGTCCATGGTTATGCTTTGCCAGCGCCCACGTCTCCGGCCTTTTTCGAAGTTTGTAATCTTCAAGGTCAACTCAAGAGCAATACCCTTGCGGACATCCGCGATGGGGAAAGACTGACTCAAGCGGTTCAATCCGCCCAACCGCAGATCGTTTTTCATCTTGCAGCCCAACCCCTGGTGCGCTATTCCTATCAGTCGCCTGTGGAAACCTATGCTGTCAACGTGATGGGAACGGTTCATTTGCTGGAAGCTGTTCGAAAAGCGCCCGTAGTTCGTGCCGTGGTGAACGTCACTACGGACAAATGTTACGAGAATCATGAAGAAGACAGACCCTATTGTGAGAGTGAATCTTTGGGTGGTTACGATCCTTACTCGAGCAGTAAAGGTTGTTCGGAATTGGTCACTGCCGCATATCGAAGATCCTTTCTTGAACCCGCCGGAGTTTCACTCGCCAGCGCCCGAGCTGGGAACGTGATCGGAGGCGGCGACTGGGCAGCAGACCGGCTTGTTCCGGATTTTCTCCGCGCGCTTGATGCGAAAAAAATGCTGATCATTCGTTCCCCAGGGGCGATTCGTCCGTGGCAGCATGTTTTGGAACCGCTTTCCGGGTACCTGACTCTTGCGGAACGGCTTTTTACTTCAGGTCAAGATTTCGCGGAAGCATGGAACTTTGGGCCCGAAGAATCCGATGCTCGTTCCGTTCAATGGATCGTAGATCAATTGTGCAGCCAGACGCCCGGTTCTTCATGGGATTGTGACACGGTGCCCCAGCCTCATGAAGCTCATTACCTGAAGCTCGATAGCTCTAAGGCTAGGGCGAAGCTTGGCTGGCATTCGCGTTGGGATCTTCAGACAGCACTTACGCAGACGCTGGAGTGGCACAAGAAGTGGAAGGGCGGGGCAGATATGACAGCCCTGAGTCTTGCGCAAATCCGTGAATATGAGAAAGCGTGGCGGGCATGAGCAACCGCTTGGACATTCTCGAGACACCCATTCAAGGGTTGAAATTGCTCCAACGTAAAACTTTGGGCGATGATCGTGGATACCTCGAACGCATGTTTTGCGGCGAAGAACTGCAGACTCTCATTCTGGGGAAGCATCTTGTGCAAATTAATCACACCGTGACCGTCAATCGTGGAGTGGTGCGAGGTATGCACTTTCAGCATCCACCTAATGCGGAAACAAAGTTTGTGAGCTGTTTGTGCGGCGAGGTGTTTGACGTTGCCGTAGATCTGCGTCAGAATTCCCCGACTTTTTTACAATGGTATTCGGAGATCCTGACCCCGGGGAACCGGAAAACGCTTGTGATCCCCGAAGGTTTTGCGCACGGGTTTCAAACATTAACGAAAGATTGTGAAATGTTGTATTTTCACACAGCCGCCTATTGCACTGAAAGTGAAGGTGGTGTGAATGCGCTTGACCCGAAAATCAGGATTCAATGGCCCCTCGACATTGTGGAGCGATCGGCCCGTGACATGGCTCTCCCCAACTTGAAATCTGATTTTAAAGGATTGCTTATATGAAATGCCGGCATTGCGAATCCGATCTCAAGCTATCGCTCGTGGATCTTGGCAGCGCACCTCCTTCAAACGCTTACCTCAATGAGCAAATGCTGAAAGCTCCTGAAAAATGGTTTCCCCTGAAGGTCTTGGTGTGCGAACACTGCTGGCTGGTGCAAACGGAAGACTTTGCTCAAGCTCACGAACTCTTTGATGCGGAGTATGCTTATTTTAGCAGTTTTTCTCAAAGTTGGCTGAAGCATGCCGAACGCTATGTGGCGGACATGGTCCAAAGATTCAAGCTGAATGAGAAAAGCCGCGTCGTTGAGGTCGCGGCCAATGACGGGTATCTCTTGCAATACGTCAAGGCGCGTGGAATTCCGTGCACGGGGATTGAGCCCACGGCGAGTACTGCAAAAGCGGCGAGAACCAAGGGGATCGAAATCGTCGAAGAATTCTTTGGCGTCGAACTTGCAAAAAAACTTGTAAAGCAAGGGAAGCAGGCCGACCTGACGGCTGCCAATAACGTTCTGGCACATGTCCCCGATATCAACGATTTTGTCGCGGGTTTTTCGGTGCTGTTAAAACCCGAGGGTGTTGCCACGTTCGAATTTCCGCATCTTCTGAAGCTGATCTCTGGAAACCAGTTCGACACTATCTACCACGAACATTTTTCGTATTTGTCCCTGACGGCTGTTACCGCGATCTTTGAGCGCAACGGCCTTTCTGTTTTCGACGTGGAGGAGCTCTCGACCCATGGGGGGAGCTTACGTGTTTTTGCCCAGCGGATCGATGCGGGAAAACGACGGGCGACGGAACGGGTCCAGGCTTTGCTTGCTGCCGAAATCGCTGCAGGGATTAAGAAAGCCGATTTTTATTCGAACTTTCAGGAAAAGGCTGCCAGGATCAAAAATGATTTTTCATTTTTTTTGCTCGAAGCTAAACGATCCGGCAAAGCTGTGGCGGCCTATGGCGCCGCAGCGAAGGGGAACACGCTCATGAATTATGCCGGTGTCCGTCCCGATATGATTTCGTTTGTCGTGGATCTTAATCCCGCAAAACAGAGGAAATATATGCCTGGCAGCAGGATACCGATCGTGCCCGAGGCTGTTTTGAGAGAAGCTCGCCCCGACTATGTGGTGATCCTGCCCTGGAATTTAAAGAACGAAGTGATGGAGCAATTGGCGTATATTCGAGAATGGGGTGGAAAGTTTGTTACCGCGGTTCCTCAATTGGAGATCGCATGAAAATCGCTGTTATTGGCGCAAATGGTTTTATAGGTCGCCATGTCCTTGCGGAGCTGACGAAGAGATCGATCGAGTTTGTGGCCGTTGATCTTTGTCCTCCGAAAGAGGGTAGCTTTTCGGAAATTCCGTGGGTGCAGTTGGATATCCATCGGCCTTCCGAGAAGGTTTTTGATTATATCGGCCGCCCGGACGCGTGCATCCATTTGGCATGGGGTGGATTGCCGAACTACAAATCATTGCACCACTTTGAAAAAGAACTTCCGGGGCAGTACCGGTTTTTGAGTGCTCTTGTGCGAGAGGGACTTTCTTCGCTTATCGTTTCCGGCACTTGCTTCGAGTATGGTATGAAAACGGGAGCATTGCGGGAAGATGCGGAGACTCATGCATCAAACCCCTATGGCTTTGCCAAGAATGCGCTTTGTCGCCAGCTCCAATTTCTTCGTGAGAACACGCCGTTTGCTTTCACGTGGGCTCGTCTGTTTTATGTTTATGGGGAAGGGCAATCCAGCAATTCTCTTTGGCCCCAACTCAAACAGGCCGTTCAACGAGGAGATGTCGTTTTCCCTATGTCAGGGGGCGAACAAGTAAGGGATTATCTGCCCATCGAGACGGTTGCTGAGCGTCTTGTTTCCTTGGCGGTTGCGAAGGCTGAAACTGGAATTGTTAATATCTGCTCCGGCAAGCCCATTAAGGTGCGCGAACTTGTCGAAGGCTGGATTGCCGAAAATGGCTGGAAAATCAAACTCGACCTGGGTCGCTATCCCTATCCCGATTACGAGCCCATGGAGTTTTGGGGAGACAGTGCAAAATACAAAGCCTGGGAGATGAAGTCTTGTCTTTAGCATTGGTCTATCTTGCGCGAGGAACGAATGGCGGGTTACCGGCCGTAAAGTCGTTTTTTGAAGCGTACGACGCCTATCCCGCGCGTTGTCCCCACGAACTAATCGTGATCGTGAAAGGTTGGTCAGGCGTGGAAGGGCAGGATGAACTAAGACAACTAGCTCAGGCGCATGCTGCCCGCCTCGTTGAATTGCCCGATGATGGATTCGATTGGGGGGCCTATATGCGTTTAGCGCCGCAGTTGTCACATGAGTGGCTGTGTTTCCTGAACACGCACAGCCGTCCTCGTGTCGGTGGCTGGCTTAATTTGTTGAAAAAAGCAGCCGATGCGGGTGGTTCACGATTTGGGGCAGTCGGTGCAACAGCATCGAGGCAAACCTCAGCTCCTATTTTGCCGCTGCCTTCGCCAAAGTACTCTATTTTATTGTACCCTCTTCGAATGAGTTCCTATGCATTTCGTTTTTTGACCAATATTGGGGATTTTTCTTCTTTTCCAAATCCACACCTCCGCTCCAATGCTTTTCTGGTTCGTCGGGAGCTGTTTGTCGATTTTGTTTCGACGCAAAAGATCCCGTGTTGCAAGCGCGACGCGGCCATGCTCGAGAGTGGAAGATCTGGATTCTCGGCCTTCCTGGCTCAGCGTGGTTTAAAAGCCTTGGTGGCCGGTGCAGATGGCAAAGTTTATGAGTCGGAACATTGGGTGAATAGCGAGACATTTCGAGTCCCCGGACAATCAAATCTATTAGTAACGGATAACCAGACAACCTCGTATGAAGCAGCCGCTCCGAGTTTTAGAAAAATGCTGGAAAAAGCAGCTTGGGGGAAGATTTTAAGCAGATCGAAGGCGTGCTTCGGGAGCAGGGTCTAACATTACGTCGTATTTTTAGCGAAGGGATTTTAATAAATGAGCAAGTCTGCAATTACATGTCGAGTTTGTAGCTCTCAAAACCAACACGAATGTCTTCTCGCTAAGGATGTTAATCAGGCGAAAAGTGATACTTCGTTTTTTTACTATTGCTGCAACGATTGTCGGAGCGTATTTCTTGACCCCGTTCCCGACAATTTAGGCTTTTATTACGGCCAGGACTACCCCGCCTACGCAGTCAAAAATTCCAAGAGTGTTGAAAAAAAACTCAATTTTCTCGAACGGGAAAAATTAAAAATTGTTAAACGCCACGTTTCCTCCGGAAGGTTGGTGGAGGTCGGTCCGGCGGCGGGACGTTTTCTTTCAGTGGCAAGCCGTGCCGGCTACGATGTTCTCGGGATAGAACAAGATGTCGGATGTTTCGAACACATAAAGAATGTTCTTTGTCTTGGAGTAAAACAAAGTGACAAACCGGCAGATGAGCTTGCGCTGCTGACGGACAGTTGTGACGTGATCGTCGCATGGCATGTGATTGAGCACTTGCAAGATTTAAGGGGCTTTGTGTCTTCTGCTGCAAAGGCTTTGCGTCAACCTTACGGTGTGATCATCATATCTGCCCCAAATCCGGAAGCATTATCTTTAAAGTTGTTTGGGTACTGTTGGGTTCATCTCGATGCACCCCGGCATTTAACTCTGATTCCTCTTTTCGCATTAGATCGGCTTATGGCTGCTCACGGATTAGAAAGGGTGGGGTGTGTTTTTGACGATGCTGTCGGACTATTACTAAACAAAACCGGATGGCAAGGGTCTTTAGCGAATTTTAGTCGTCAAAAAAAAATATGCCCACGACTGCTGACAAGATTGCTGGGAAGGATGCTCGCCATACTTATGGCCTTTTTTGACAGGATTCACAGGAACGGGGCTGCATATACCGCAACATACAAGCACAGAACTTCCCTTATCGTCGGGAAAAAGGAAAAATGAAAAGAACAACTGCTGCTCCCAGGGCGTGCGCTTCCAGCTTTCTAGGAAATACCATGGCCCCGTTTCAAAAAAAAATCATTATGGGTTTCATGATCGCGATTGGTTTTTTTCCGGCACTGCTTCTTCGTTTCTTGAACGTCAGATTTTTGCCAGTTCTTGTCGCTCGCATAGGGCATCTGGTGCTTGAACCTGACTGCTATCTGAAAGAGGAAAAGCTTGGGCTTCATAAACGATTTATAACCGTGCTTTGCGCACCCCGATGCAAGGTTGCTAATCAGGCGTTGGCTGAATATTGGAGTCGTCATCTCATCGTCGTAAGTTCTTCGTGGCTCTGTCTTACGTTAATGCCGCTGAGTTTGCAGAGAATTTTACAGTATGACATCGAAAAGTACGTTGTAGCGATAGAGAAAACAGCGGGTTTTTTAAATATCCAGAAACTATGGGGCGATCGTCTTCCTCTGTTATCCCTCAGCCAGGAGCACATTGCTCGTGGGGAGCGCCGCTTGCGCGATTGGGGGGTACCCCCGGGGGCCTGGTTTGTGTGTGTCCACAGTCGTGAGGGTGGATATGCTCAGAAGGATGAACATCTTCATTCTTTTCGTAGCAGCCATATCGAATCGTATTTCTTGGCGATGCAAATGATCACAGATCGGGGTGGCTGGTGCATCCGCATGGGGGATCCCACAATGCAAAAAATATTACCGGCGAAGAATGTCATCGATTACGCACATAATCCTCACAGAGAAGATTGGATGGATCTTTTTTTATCTGCCCGATGCCGTTTTTTTCTTGGTTCAGCCTCCGGCGCTTGGCTGATGGCCAGTGTTTTTGGTGTGCCTGTAGCTTGTGCCAACCAGATACCTCTTTCTTCGACACTACCTTTTGGGAAAAAAGACCTGGGGATACCTAAGTTGCTTTGGTCGAGAAAAGACCAACGGATAGTAACTTTCTCAGAAATTTTTTCTTTCGGGAACATGCGGCACATTAATGAGTACCAGCGTGCTGAGGTCGATATAGTCGACAACACTTCGGAGGACATCCGCGATTTAGCGGAGGAGCAGCTTGAGAGGACTGAAAGTCGTGCTATTTATACGAATGCCGATGAGGATTTGCAGTCGCGTTTTAAGTCTCTAATGAAGCTGGGCCACAACACGTACGGTTCTGAGTCAAGGATCGGCCGAAATTTCATCAGAAAATATGAGTACCTTCTCGGTTAAGTATCGTTTATTTTAAAATTGAGGAAAATCTTGTGAAAAAGTATGACTTTGTCGTAGTTGGCGGCGGGATAGTAGGGTTGACCACGGCCCTGGAAATAACATGCCGACGAATGGGGAGTGTAGCTGTGTTTGAAAAAGAAACAGTCCTTGGAATGCATTCCAGCGGGCGCAACAGTGGCGTCATCCATGCTGGGATCTACTACACTCCCGGATCTCTAAAGGCGCATCTTTGTGTCTCAGGGGCGAAACGTTTATGGGACTATGCTGAGGAGAAAAAACTGCCTCACCAGCGTATTGGAAAAGTCATCGTAACGACAAGAGAGGATCAACTTTCAATTCTGAATGATCTTAGCCAGCGCGCGAAAGCTAATGGAGTGCGGGTGGAGTTGCTCGATGAAAAAGGGCTTAATGCCATCGAACCGCACGCGCGAACCGTTGGGAAAGCGCTTTATTCTCCGGACACGGCCGTCATAGACCCTAAAACTGTCTTGAAAGCGCTTGCGGAGGATATCACGAGACTGGGGGGGCATGTCTTCTACGACTCGAAGGTGTTGCATATTGATGCCGCCGAGCGGCAAATGGTTACGAATTGCGATGTGTTCCAATACGGCCATTTGGTCAATGCAGCAGGGCTTGACGCGGACTCCTTGGCACATCGGATGGGCGTGGGTCTTAAATACAGAATCCTTCCTTTTAAGGGGGCGTATAAAAAAATCGCACCGAACAGCCCCGCACAATTTCGCGGCCTGGTTTATCCGACGCCCGATCCGCAGCTGCCATTCCTGGGGGTGCATATCACTAAAAATGTCTATGGGGAGCTGTTTTTAGGGCCCACGGCCACACCAGCACTAGGATGCGAAAACTATACGGGTTTTCAGAAGATTGATTATCTTAGGCTTCCGAAGAATTTCTGGTACCTGGGGTGTATGTTCGTGATGAATCGTAATGGCTTTTTCAATCTGGTGCGCTCCGAGATCGCGAAGTATAGTGCAAAGGGCTTCTATGAAGAGGTGAAAAAGCTTTCCCCTTTTATACGACCTCAAGACATTATCGGTTGCGACAAGGTTGGTATACGCGCTCAGCCGTTCGATTGTTCCACCATGCAGCTTGTCATGGATTTTCTTGTTGAAAAGGGGCCTGCGTCGACGCATATTTTAAATGCCGTCTCGCCGGCATTTACAAGCAGCTTTGCACTGGCCGAAAGCATCGTGAATGGGATCGAAAAAGATCTCAACGCTCCCCACTAGGTCGGGCTGAGAGGATTTGCATGTTTAGATTTCTCAAGATTGACATTTTAGTTCAGCAAGTTCAAGCCTTCTCAAGACTCTTTTTCCATGATCTTCGTGAAATTCGCTCAGTTTTGACGCCTGAACTTAATCGGAAGATGATTAGTCTTCGATTTCTTATGCTCTCTGTCGCCACTCTTGAAGTTCTCACTATTAATGTTATTGCTTTTTTTAGTGCCTCTGTGGCATCTCCCGAGAGAGTTAAACACTCATTCCTTATGAAGCCTGTTTTGAAGGTGTTCCCGGCCCTTGATCTTTGGTTTGCGGACAATCGAAAGTTCATTTTTTTTATGTCACTGGTTATTGTTTTTTTTATTATTGTCAAAAACTTGTTAACTGCCATGAGCAGCTGGAAAGTGGCTGTTTTCTCCGAGAATGTGTCGCGGGAAATCGGGTCGGAGATCATGAGACGATTTCTTTACAGCCCCTACCGCTGGCATCTTTCGAGCCATAGCGCTGCGACTTTTCAGGCGATGGGGTGGCGAGGAAATCTCACGATCATGATTACTTCGTTATTGAATGTCCAAAGTTACGTTATTACAACTCTCTTTCTTTTCGTCGGGCTGACATTTGCCGCGCCCCTCTTGACTTTCTGCGTCTATCTCTTTATGGGGGGGATGGGTTTGCTTACATATAAACTCATTCGAAAAAGTGCTGACCGTGCCGGTGCTGATTCCGCCTTCGCTTCGGCTCGCGAAACAGGCGCTGTCATGAATGCTCTCAGGGGTATCCGTGAGGTACTCATTTACCGTCAACAGCCCGTTTTTCTTGAGGCTGTTTCAAATGCCTCAGAATCCGGCACGAAACCTCGCGCTTATCTGACCATTGCTTCCACGATTCCCACATGGGTTCTGGAGATTTGCGGATTTTCGATCATCAGTTTTGCCATTGCTGTGCTTATTGCTCTGTGGAATGCGGATATGGCCCGGATCACAAATGTGGTTGTGCTTCTTATGCTGACGGCTTGGCGCGCATTGCCCTCCCTCAATAAGGTTGTTAACCTGATGATTGCTATCCGAGGCCTCAAGCCTGTTTCCACTCCGTGCCTTGAGATCCTCAAATCCCTTCGAAAAAATGTTTTAGAATTACCACCACCGCCTGATCCGGATTTTTCCTTCAAGCAAGATATTCGATTGCGTGAAATAAGCTTTCGCTATCCCAGCAGCGCAAACGATTGCCTTATGAATATTTCCCTCACAATACCCAAAGGGGCACTGATAGGCTTTATTGGGCCCTCGGGGGCCGGGAAAAGCACGATCACGACCATTCTGAGCGGTCTCCTCGATCCGACGTCTGGAATGATGCTTGTCGATGGAAAAAGCCTCAGCCCTGCGGAACATGCAGCCTATTGTCTCCGTGTCGGTTATGTGTCGCAAAGCCCTTACCTTATGGCCGGAACTGTTGCGGAAAATGTCGCATTCAGTGAATGGGGGAAACCCTATGATGAGGAGCGAGTCCGTCAGGCTTGTAAAATGGCTGCGGCGGATTTTGTCACGGCTGAGCGTGGAGGGATTCTGATGCCTCTTGGAGAGAATGGTAGCGGACTTTCCGGCGGACAAGCTCAGCGTATCGCCATTGCGAGAGCCCTTTACGCCAATCCTGATATTATTATTTTTGATGAGGCGACCAGTTCGCTAGATCAAGCTAACGAAAAACTCATTCAAGATACAGTTCTCTCGTTAAGGAAAGGCACCACTAGCCTTGTTGTGGCGCACCGCCTAACGACTATCGAGGTATGCGACTACCTTTATTGGCTTGATGGAGGAAGACTTTTCGCGGAAGGTACGCCTGTAGAGATATTGCCGCGTTATGTTAGCAGTATGAAGGCGACGTCTGCCTCTCCATCATGAATGGAATCACCGCCTGATTCAGAAGCAATTTTTTTAATATATTCGATATTTCTTTTGGGGGTGAGAGATAAGTAAATGCGAGCATTAATAACCGTGGAACAGAGGGCCTCGATTTGTTAATATTTGCAGCTTGTTAACGGGTGGACTAAAAAAGGAGTGGGGGGCATAGAGAAGACATGACATTTTTCGGGAATTATAGTGGTAGGTTGGCTCAGGCGTTCCAGCTTGTGCCTCATAAGAACTTGGATCTTTTTTTTGATAAGGTTCTTGCTGTTTGGAAAAAGAATGGGCATGTCTTTATCTGTGGGAACGGGGGAAGTGCCGCCAATGCGATGCATATCGCTAATGATCTGTTCTACGGTATTGCCAAGGGCAACGGGAAAGGGATTCGAGTGCATGCGCTAACCTCCAACCAGCCTGTCATGACGTGTCTTGCCAATGACGTATCGTATGAGGAAGTGTTTTCTGCTCAGCTCGATCTTCTGGCCAATCCAGGGGATATGTTGATCGTGCTTTCTGGAAGCGGGAACTCTCCCAATATCCTGAGCGTTTTACGGAAAGCTAAAGAAATGAAAGTTTCTTCTGTTGCGATCCTTGGATTTTCGGGTGGGGCCGCGCTGGAAATGGCTGATATCCCGATCCACGTTCCGGTCCATGACATGCAGATATCGGAAGATATTCAGATGATCATCGGCCATACGCTGATGCAATGGCTTTGCGAACGAAATCCCAACAAAAAAAAATGAGGGTGTTCTTTTGGAAAAAATATTAGTCATTGGCAGTAATTCGTTTTCCGGAGCCAGCTTTGTGGCCCATGCCCTTGAGGCCGGGTCCGAAGTGATCGGTGTGAGCCGGTCAAAAGAACCCGCGTCGGTTTTTTTGCCCTGCCAGTGGATCTCGGCGGCCGCACAACAGCGGTTCAAATTCCGTTCGATTGACCTGAATCTCCAGTTAGACGAACTGATGGGAATCCTCGATCAATTTAAGCCGCAGTATGTCGTTAATTTCGCTGCGCAAAGCATGGTGGCTGAAAGCTGGCAGAACCCAGATCATTGGATGATGACCAATGTTGTTTCCACGGTCAGGCTTCATGAGCGACTCAGGCATTGCGATTTTCTTAAGAAATATGTCCACGTCTCAACACCGGAGGTTTATGGCAGTTGCAGCGGGCTTGTTCCGGAAAACACCCAATATAACCCCAGCACGCCTTATGCTGTTTCCCGTGCGGCGGCTGATATGAGCCTCATGACGTTTTTCAAGAATTACAAGTTCCCAGTCTGCTTTACCCGCGCAGCGAATGTTTTCGGTCCGGGACAGCAGTTGTACCGTATTATTCCGCGTGCGATTCTGTTTTGCCTGACCGGTCAAAAGTTGCAACTTCACGGGGGGGGACATTCCGTCCGGTCTTTCATCCACATCAAGGATGTTGCGGAGGGAACGCTGCGCGTCATGCGTAGTGCCCCAGCCGGAGAGATCTATCACTTCTCGACCACGCGCAATATCTCGATAAGACAAGTCGTCGAGCTTATCACGAAAAAATTAGGCGTGAAATTTGAGGAGGCTGTCGAGATCGTCGGTGAAAGACCCGGCAAAGACGCTGCGTATCTTTTAGACAGCACTAAAGCAAAAAAAACTCTGGGTTGGGAGGATAAAATCTCCCTGGAACAAGGAATCGACGAAACTATCGCCTGGGCCAAGTCGAATTTGGAAGAGATCAAGAAGCAACCTGCGGATTATCAACACAAACCTTAGAAACAGAGGATTCAAAATGCATATTCTTGTTACCGGCGCATGCGGTTATGTCGGGACCGCTCTGACCCAAAAACTTCTTGATCTTGGCCACAAAGTAACCGGGGTTGACATTATGTGGTTTGGAAACTACCTGAAGCCTCACCCCAATCTTACGCTTATCAAAGAGGATATACGCTGCTCTGACAACCTACCGATGAAAGACGTGGATTCGATCATCCACCTTGCCAACGTAGCGAACGATCCTTGCGGCGAATTAAACTCCAAGCTTGCGTGGGAAGTGAACGTGCTTGCCACTATGGGGCTTTTGGAAAACGCCATCAAGAATGGTGTGAAGCAATTTATTTATGCGAGTTCAGGAAGCGTCTATGGCGTAAAAGAGGAGCCGCAGGTAACGGAAGATCTTTCGCTTGTTCCAATTTCTGACTACAACAAGACGAAAATGGTAAGCGAGAGAGTGCTTCTCAGTTATCAAGATAAGATCGCCATCCAGATCATCCGCCCGGCAACTGTTTGCGGATATTCACCGAGGATGCGGCTTGATCTTTCCGTGAATATGCTGACGATGCAGGCGCTTGCCAAGGGGAAAATAACCGTTTTTGGAGGTGATCAGGTTCGTCCTAATATCAATCTCAAGGACATGATCGGGGTTTACCTGCATTTTCTGAAGCTTGGGAAAAAAGCCACGGGTATATTCAATGCCGGCTTTGAAAACATCTCGATCCTGGATATTGCGCACAGGGTCAAGGCGCTCGTGCCGGTTGAAATTGTGGTGACGGAGTCCAACGACCCTCGTTCTTATCGCCTCAACTCCGATAAGTTGTTAAAAACTGGATTTCGGCAAGAGCATACCGTTGCTGACGCGATCCATGAGGTGATCGATGCTTTTCGGTCAGGCATTCTCAAGGACGAGGAAAATTGTTACAACATTAAAACCATGAAAAAACTCAACTTCTAAAAACATGTCCCCGGCCGAGAGCGACGAACTTAAAAAGGTTGCGGCGGAGCTTCGTGGGAGGATCATTGTGACCTCTTGCAAGGCAAAAGTTCCTCATTTGGGCTCATGCCTTTCCTGCGTTGATATTCTTGTGACGCTCTACTGGCGCACACTGAACATCGATCCCCAAAATCCCAAAGCGGAAGATCGTGATAGATTTCTGCTGAGCAAGGGCCATGCGGCTCCCGCTCTTTTCCAGCTCCTTGCCATGCGCGGATTTTTTCCGCTTTCCGATCTAGATCACTACGGCGTAGACGGAAGCCTTTTCGCAGAACATCCTCCCGCCCACGGAGTTCCCGGCGTGGAGGCCGCAACAGGGTCTCTCGGACACGGACTGCCCATTGGTACAGGCATGGCGCTGGCCTCACGGATCAAAAACAACGCCAACAAAACCGTGGTCCTTATGAGTGATGGCGAATGCAACGAAGGTTCGGTTTGGGAGGCCGCCATGTTCGCGGCATCGCAAAAGCTCGAAAGGCTCGTCGCGATCATCGATTTTAACAAATGGCAGGCGACGGGTCGGAGCCAAGAAGTGATGGCTATTGATCCCTTCAAGGAAAAATGGCAAGCATTCGGCTGGAGTTCATACGAAGTAGACGGTCACGATATTGTGGCGCTTGAGGACCTTCTCTCGAAATTGCCGGATGGCTCAGGAAAGCCCGTTGCGATCATCGCTCACACGATTAAAGGGAAAGGCGTGTCCTTCATGGAGGACAATAATAACTGGCATTACAGGACACCCAAACCGGAAGAAGTTGTTGCGGCTAGAAAAGAGCTAGGGCTCACCAAGTCATGAGAAACATTTTCGCCAAAGAGCTAACGAAATTGGCTACGGAAAATCCGCAGGTGGTTCTTCTTTCGGGAGATATTGGCAATAAGCTGTTTGATGATTTTAAGGACGCGGCACCTAATCGTTTCTATAATTGTGGCGTGGCAGAAGCCAACATGACAGGCATGGCCGCAGGGTTTGCCATGAGCGGCTTTCGTCCTGTCACTTACACGATCACACCTTTTGCGACAGTCCGTTGTCTTGAGCAGATACGAGTCGACGTTTGCTACCACAATCTGCCGGTGACAATCGTAGGTACGGGGTCCGGACTTTCTTACGCGGAACTTGGCCCGACGCATCATTCTTGCGATGACATTGGCCTTTTGAGGATGTTCCCTAATATTTCTATCGTTTGTCCGTGTGACCCAATAGAAGCCCGCCTTGCACTCGGAGCTGCCTTGCAACAGGAGGGCCCTGTCTATCTACGACTTGGGAAAAAAGGCGAGCCTAACATTCATCCGAGTGAACCTGATTTCAAGATTGGAAAATCCATCACCGTGAGAGAGGGGCGTGATCTGTGCCTCTTAAGTACGGGGAATGCTATGTCCCTTTCATTAACCGTGGCCGAGAAGCTTTTGGAAGCAGGTATGTCCGTGCGAGTGGAAAGCTTTCACACCGTGAAGCCTTTAGATGCGACGCTTCTCAGGGATGTTGCTTCTTCATATAAAACGATCGTGACCCTAGAAGAACATAGTCTCATCGGCGGATTGGGGAGCGCAGTTGCGGAGTGGATGGTAGACAATGATGCTTGTGACTGCAGGCTTCTTAGGTTTGGCACAGGGGATTACTTTTTGAACACTCCTGGGAAACAGGCTTACGCGCGCGCACAGTACGGACTCACAACGGAAAAGATTGTGGCGAAAATCCTCAAAGAATGCGTTGCCTGATGTCTGCAAAAAATCTTTTGGTCGGTATCGATTTCGACAACACGATCGTCTGCTACGACGATATCTTCCATCGGGTCGCTTCGGAAAGAGGCTTGATCTCAGGCAACACTCCCAAGAATAAAGAAAGTGTCCGGGACTATTTGCGTCAAGCGGGCAAAGAGGATGTCTGGACTGAAATGCAAGGCTATGTCTATGGAGCTCGGATGTCCGATGTCTCGGCATTTCCAGGGGTTCTTGACTGCATCGCGAAGCTACGGTCGCATGGAATTCCGGTTTTCATCATAAGCCACAAGACGCGCCATCCTTACAAAGGGGAGGCCTATGATCTCCACGCGGCTGCCCGGGAATGGCTTGAGGCTCATTGCTTGTTCGGATCCACCGTTGGCATGTCTTCAACGGATGTCTATTTAAAAGAGACAAAGCAGGAAAAATTGATGCAGATAAGCGCTTGCGGATGTACCCACTTCATTGACGATCTCCCGGAATTTCTTGCGGAGCCGGCTTTCCCCAAAAACACGCAAAAGATGCTTTTTTCTCCCTCGCGAACGGACGGATATCCTCTCGCCAAAGACATGATCCCATTTAAGTCTTGGTGCGAAATAACAGAATTTCTTCTACCTCGATGACATCTTCGTACGACGATGCGCTCAAAGACCAGATTATGGCATTGCTGGGAGGCGTGACTATTCTGAAGATGGAGAGGCTGCCCACGAGTGGCAACAACAGGCTTTACCTCGTCGATTCCGCCAAGGAGAGGTTCGTGGCGAAACATTACTTTGCACACGCGGATGACAAAAGAGACCGGCTCAATGCGGAGTTCTTGTTTGTGTCTTTTGCTTTTAATAACAGCATTGATTGTTTGCCGCGACCTGTAGCATGCGATAAAAAAAATAATATAGCGATGTATTCCTTCGTGAAAGGCCGGAAGCCGGATGTCTCCGACGTAACGGGATCGGCGATCACCGCGGCGCTCGATTTCTTGGTCAAACTCAATCAGTGTCGCGACAAAATCGGTAAAGATCTTCCCGATGCTTCGGAAGCTTGTTTTTCGATAAAAGCCCATATTGATTTAGTTGAAAAACGAATCAACCGTCTTTTGGGGATCACGGACCTGAGCGTTGGGCAATTCGTAAAAGAAGATCTTGTCCCCGCATGGACAGCGATCAAAAAAGAAATACTTTTTGAGGAAAAATCCAGGGGAATAGACGAGGACGAAGACTTGCCGGGTCCTAACAGGATCCTCTCTCCGTCGGATTTTGGGTTTCACAACGCCCTTATCGGCGATAACGGTAAGTTCAGCTTTCTGGATTTTGAATATGCCGGTTGGGATGATCCCGCCAAAACCGTTGGGGATTTTTTCTCGCACCTCGCTCTCCCGGTTCCCGTTGAAAATCTTGGCGTGTTCGCAAGGGGAGTTGCAGGGCTTACTGCGAATCCTGCCAAAACACTCATAAGAATTGGTTTGTTAATGCGGCTTTATCGAATAAAATGGTGCTGTATTGCTTTAAATCATTTTCTTTCGATGGATAGCGAGCGCAGGCGATTTGCCGGGAACGATGTCGACCTAGGCAAAGAACAACAACTCGTTAAGGCGAGAAGCCTTCTTAATTCGATGGAAAACTTAACCGGAGCGTGTCATGGCTTACATTGATTTTCTTTCTGCTAATCACAATAAGACAAAGCGTGATTATCTCGCCCGCGTCAATGATCCCGAGTATCCTAAGTCCAAGGCCGCGGAGCTTGCCAAACAGTGGGGATTCGACTATTGGGACGGCGACAGAAGGATTTGCTATGGCGGTTATCGCTACATGCCGGGTCGATGGGAAAAGGTGGCCCGCGCCATGGTGGAGCATTACGGGATAAAATCCGGTGACAAGATCCTTGATGTAGGCTGCGGGAAGGGTTTTCAGCTCTATGATTTGACCAGAGTTGTCCCTGGCATTGAAGTGACGGGCATTGATATCTCCCGTTATGCTGTCGAAAACTCCAAGGAAGAGATCCGTGACCGTCTTCAGGTTGGCAGTGCAACGGCCCTGCCTTTTCCGGATAAGCATTTCGACTTCGTTTTTTCGATCACGACCCTTCATAATCTCCATTGCTACGATCTCGATAAAGCATTGCGTGAGATCGAGCGGGTAGGCAAAAAGAAAAAATACATCTGCGTGGAGTCCTACCGCAATGAAACAGAAAAAGCGAATCTCCTCTATTGGCAAGTGACCTGCGAGGCATTCAATACGCCGGAAGAGTGGGATTGGTGGTTCAGGCAAACCGGTTACACCGGGGATCATTCCTTCATCTACTTCGAGTGAGGTTATTTAAAATGTCTACTTTCCCTAAAACTATGAAGGCGGCCGTACTTACCGAGTTGAAGACGCCGCTTGTGATAGCCGAGCTTCAGATGCCCGAAACCCTTGCCGTCGGTCAAGTCCTTGTAAAGATCCATTTTAGCGGTATTTGTGGCTCGCAGTTGGGAGAGATCGATGGTGCCAAGGGTGAAGATAAGTTTCTTCCGCATTTGCTTGGCCATGAAGCCTCAGGCACCGTACTTGCCATTGGCCCCGGCGTCAAGCACGTCAAACCTGCGGACAAAGTCGTGCTGCACTGGAGGAAAGGACTCGGGATCGAGTCCGAGACGCCTCACTTCACGTGGAACGGGCGGAAAGTCAATGCGGGCTGGATCACGACTTTTAACGAATACGCTATCGTTTCTGAGAATCGCGTTACCGCCATACCGGCCGATAGCGATCTTGAAGTGGCAGCTCTATTTGGGTGCGCCGTAACCACTGGATTTGGAGTGGTAGAGAACAACGCAAAACTGCGCATAGGCGAATCTGTCGTTGTTTTTGGCGCGGGGGGGATTGGACTGAATATCGTCCAGGCGGCCGCGCTGAGCTCCGCCTATCCCATCATTGCGATCGACATCCACGACAACAAGCTGGAACTCGCCAAGCAAATGGGCGCAACCCACGTGATCAATAGCCGCACCGGAGATGTTCGCCAAGCGATCCTTGGGATCGTCGGTAACTCAGGTGTCGATGCCTTTATCGATAACACCGGCCAACCTAGCATTATTGAGATGGCGTATCAGATCACGAAACCACAGGGGCGTGTCACTTTGGTGGGTGTGCCGCGGAAAGGGAATACGATCAATATTTATTCCTTGCCGCTTCACTTCGGCAAAGGCTTGAGCGGCTCACATGGCGGGGAAGCTATCCCGCAAATTGATATTCCTCGTTATCATCAGCTCTTTCGCTTCGGACGCATCAAGCTTCGTGAGCTGATTACGGATTATTATGCGCTCGATCAGGTCAGCAACGCCATTACCGACATGCGAAGCGGAAAAATCGCTGGTCGATGTTTGATTCGGCTGTGATGCAATGAGATTTTTAGCCCCCGGGAATTCATGAATGAGGAACGAACCAATTCTATGAGTTTAACCGATTTGCTTCCTGTGACCTCCCCCCAAGGGAGGGAACAGGCGCGGATCCTTCTCGTCCGGAGGATATCAGGTGAGATCTCAAATTCTGAACGGATGGAACATCTCATCTGTCTGCTCAAACGATCTTTTGAAAACTCTCGAAACGCCACGCAGTCAGGTGAGACTTTTGCTGAACAACAAAAATCTTTTTTCGTATTAGCTGGAGCTACAGATACCCTCGCAAATGTTGTTTTAATGTGTTTCCATATCCATCGGTTGCTTCAGCGAGTCCGGAGCTCTTGTAAGAGGGCTGGACGATGCGGATTAGCAAAGCCCGCAAAAAAATCTCGCTTGAGGCGGTGGTTGGGTGCTTTTGCCCAGACGGCGTTTGACGTACACCTCCTGCTACTTTTGAAAAAACACAAGCAATCCTCTATGCTCACTGGGAAACTCAAAAAAAAAAGCGCGAACGCACTTGCATCGCGGATTTTTTTTCGCGGCCGTTTGTTCCTTTCCAACGGATTATATGCTCAGGCGCTCGCGTTTTTTTCGGCCGCGGCGTTTTTGGGCTCTGAGCAACAAAGCGTAGGGTTTTATATAGGTGTATCTGCTCAGCTTGCGGGACTGATGCGCGAAGCAGAGGCTGCGTATCGTTATTCTATTAAATTGTGTGAGACCGAACCCATGGCATTTCGCAATCTTGCGCATGTTCTCTTAGCGCTGGGTCGAGAGGAAGAAGCTGTTTGTCTCCTCAGTTCCGCCGTTAGAGCCAATCCGGAACTGTCGATGGCCCATCAAAACCTTGCTGCGAGATGCGACAGTAGAGGGTACCACCCTCAGGATTTTGATATAGCTTGTTATCCAAAGGGCATGCTTTACGATGCTTATAATTTGGTTGGCGAGCAGCTCGTCCATATTGGCCGTGGAGAGGAAGGTGTCTGCTGCTATGGAAAAGCCATCCAATATCAACGATCAATGGTTGGAATGTTTAATTTTCCCGCGAAACTGATTAAGATTTTAGCAAGTAATTATAATGTTGATCCGCAGCAGCCTATCAGAATCTTGCCGTATGAATGGGTGACCCAGATAGGGCACATTGCGTTGCTCGACACCTACAAAAAGCTCCAGTTGCTTGGAATGTCTGCGCCCGGGCAGCCGATTCTTCTCGCGCCGAAATGCAAAGTTTCAAACCATTCTTATCTCGATCTTTGGCGAAAGCACTTTTACATGATAGCGGAGGATCGGCTCGTAAACGCTTTGTTCCCTTATCAACGTTTATATGGTGATTGCTTTAACGGACACATAACAACTGAGGGCGCTTCTAGGTGTTGGTCCGAGATTGGAGCCCAAGCGCACATTGATTGGGATATCGCAGGGCGCGAGCCATTGATTAAGTTACCGGACGAAACTCGTGAGCGAGGCTATGCTGCACTCAAGAAATTTGGAATGGGCAAGGATGATTGGTTTGTAGCTCTTCATGTTCGCGCAGGTAGTTTTCACCGTGAAGCCAAACATTCTATTCAATCGCATCGTAATGCTGATCTTGCAGATTATCTCCGCGCCATGGAGCAAATCACTAATCGTGGCGGGTGGGTTATTAGAATGGGAGATGTGGGTATGGAACCTTTGCCTGAGATGGAAAGGGTGATTGATTATCCGCACACGAATATCAAGTCAGCATGGATGGATCTTTTTCTTGCTGGGACTGCCAAGTTTTGCATTGGGACAACGTCTGGGCTGACCAATGTTCTTATCAGCTTGGGGACACCTTGCTTGCTTGTGAATTGCATTTCGAACTATTTTCAGCTTTGGAACAATCGCGTTCTGTTTATATTCAAACCTTTGTGGAATCAGAAAGATCGGCGATATCTGAGCGTTTCCGAAATGACCGACAACTCATTTCGATGGAAACTCTTTAACATTAAACAGCTGGGAGAGCTCGGCATCGTTCCTCATGCTAATACGGCTGAAGAGATTGAACGTGCGACAATTGAAATGCTGGTGCGACTTGAAAGCGGCGTCATCATGCAAGAGACGGAAGCGGATCGCGCGTTAAGGTCGCAATGCGAGGTGGTTGGAAACCGAAACTACTTCGGCAATGGACGTCTTTGTCACTCGTTTTATGAAGCGCGAAAATTGAATTTTGGGGGCGGACAGTGATTTTAAGCTTTATCTATAAGCTCTTGGAAATCGACATTCTCTTGTGATAGTATTACGTTCCTTTTGAGTGTGTTGATTAGCTTTGTCTGGCAATTACGAGGGGGCAACAATGGGTTTAGCTATGAACATTTTGGAATATCTCTCCAACAAAGGCTATCTGAGACCGAATTGCGCAATTCTCGATATTGGGTCTCAGTGCCTTTACCATGCAGAGCCAGCATCCATAAAAAAATTTGTTGAAAAATACGGTCGCATCACGGACCCAGATGTGTTCGAAAAGGAGGCTGAGCGCATTTCCTACTTTTCTTGGCCGAGACCCGGGGAACGTACCAGTTATCTTTCTGAACTTCTCGATTTAACATCGCTTGAATACACATCATTTGATGTTTGTCCGGCACTCAAAACCGAGATACTTGACCTGAACCGGGAGAATCTCCCCGAAAAACACAGGGAGCATTTGACCTAGCCCCCGAAAACTGAGCCAGTTGTTGTGATAGACTTCTGGCAACAGAAAGGGGCAAAAAGATGGCGAGAAAAAGGCTTCAACCCGAGGAGATCATTCTTAAATTACGAGAGGTCGAGAT
>Ga0209083_1000346_pt1 | contig 71056 bp, 60 predicted proteins | sample AM7aDNAmetaG_FD_184132 | JGI IMG/M metagenome (GOLD analysis project Ga0209083, IMG submission 184132) | Freshwater microbial communities from Finland to study Microbial Dark Matter (Phase II) - AM7a DNA metaG (SPAdes) (version 3) | ecosystem: Environmental > Aquatic > Freshwater > Lake ... | reverse complement strand
TGAAGAAGGTTTTAAATCTCAGATGACCCTGCAGGTGCATGACGAATTAAACTTCGATGTACTAAAGTCCGAACTCGAACCGGTAAAAGCTGTGGTGAAGTACGAAATGGAGAACGCCGTTAAACTGGCCGTTCCGCTGGAGGTTGAGATGAACAATGCGGAAAACTGGTTGCTGGCACACTAAGGGCATGGGGCACTGAGCATGGGGCAGGGTGCGTAGAGACGCATGGCAATGCGTCTGTATGTTATGCATCTCAAAATCAGTATAAAGATGTTATGAAAATATGGGAAACGCTACGGAAAGATGATAAAAAAGGTCTCGCAAAGTACGCAAAGTAGCGCAAAGTTTTGTTTATTAGATACTTTTCGAACTTAGCGGGCTTTGCGAGACAATAAAAACCAATTCTATTTGATCTTCTCGATCCAGATGTTCCGGAACTGGATTTTGGAACCTTCGGCCTGTAAGCCAATCCCACCTTTGGTCAAGCTGCATTTGGTGGCGAAGTTCTGAAGCACGCCATTCACCGATATCTCGACTGTATTTCCTTTGCATACAATGTCATAGCTGTTCCATTCACCAGGCTTTTTTTCGCTTGAAGGTTTCATCTTAGCTGCAATTGGCTTAACTTTCGCCGTCGATACATAAACGGTATCTCTAACAGTAGCACTCAATCCAATATCCTGGACAATGAAATCGCCGGCAGAGAGGTGTTTCAACTGGGCCTGGTAATGTTTTGGCCAGATTTTGTCGGGACCGTTTGTATGGATAAAAACACCGCTGTTGGTTGGCACTTCGGGGTAACGCCATTCGACATGGAGTTTGTAGTTTTCAAATTCTTTTTTGGTACGGAGATAACCCATTGGTACACCGGGAGTTTCGATCACGCCATCCTTCACATAGAAGAATTTGGCCTTGTCGATCGTGGAATCGGCCACAAAGGTTGACCAGCCATCCAGGTTTTTCCCGTTAAACAACATTTGCTTTTTTTGTGCAACCCCGTTGAGGGCAAAAGCAACCAACAAAACTAAAAGTACTGTTCTCATCGTGTTTAAATAATTAGTCCGATAAAAGTAGAAAATATTTTGGAACACTGATAACACGGATTTAACAGATTGGCACTGATTTTAATTCCCTGTTTGGATATAAAGCGATTGGAAATCGCTCGACCCACAGGCTTAATCCAAAACTTTTATGTGCTTGTAGGATTAACCGTTCTATTACTATTAGTTATTTATATTTTAGATTACCAATCTAGTCATCAGCACGAACAGCCAGCCGCCATTAGCCAGCCGCCACAAGCAATTATTTACAGTTCGTAATCATTTGAAATTTTTTGTTACTTTCGAAGCTTAACAATTTGCTACGGCCCATAATCCTGTATGTTAAAACAATGAAACCAGACAGAATAGATATTCCCATCATTCCCAAAGTCTTTATTTCGTACAACCACAAAGATCAGGAGGTTGCCCTGAAAATAAAAGATAAACTGGAAAGTTCTGGTATTAAGGTCATTATAGATGTTGAAGCCATGAGTACCGGTGAAAACATTTCTGAGTTTATCAAGAAATGTATCCAAGAGTCGGGTATCACACTTTCATTGATCTCCTCAAACAGTTTAATGAGTGCCTGGGTTGCAATGGAAACTATCTGGAGCAGCTACGATGAAACTTTACGGGGCAGGTACTTTATGCCATGCAACATTGACAATTCCTTTTTCAAGATGTCCTTTACTGATCAGACCCTGGATGTCATTGAGGAAAGGACATTGGAGGTTTCGGAAACAATATCCTATCGTTTGAAGAAAGGGCGTGGCATTGAAGATTTGGCCGGTGAGCATTCAAGACTGAACAGGTTAAAGGTTGAATTGCCCTCAATTATCAGCCGCATTAAAAACTCCCTTTGCGTAAGTTTAAGTGAGGGCCATTTCGATTCCGGGATGGAAAAAGTGATCAAAGATATTTTAAACAAAAAGCCCGTTTCCAACGAAATCTTTCAGGTCGAAATCCCCAGGATAACCAAAGCAACAACCAAATCCCCAAAGCTTTTACAAGATGGGAGAAATATTCCCGTAAGGAAAGGTCCGGCAGCCACCAAATTGGTTGAACCTCGGTCCCCAGAGACCCTTCGGCGTCTGCAAGACCCGGAGGCGTCTATAAGCGCAACCCCTCCCCCCAACCCCACCCAAATCACCATTGCCGGTATCGAAATGGTTTTTGTAAAAGGTGGCGAGTTTACAATGGGCGATGATGACAGTGGATATGGCCCAGAAAAACCGGCCCACAAAATATTTGTTTCCGATTTTTACGTTGGAAAATACCCCGTTTCCCAAAAGCAATGGACCGATCTAATGGGAACCAATCCTTCCTATTTCAAAGGTGACGACAATTGTCCTGTAGAAAAGGTAAGTTGGGATGATGCCCAGAATTTTCTTAAAATACTGAACACAAAAACAGGCAAAACTTTCAGGTTGCCCACAGAAGCGGAGTGGGAATATGCCGCCGGTGGTGGCGCATCAGAAGGGCGATCAAAATGGGCAGGTACCAGCACTGAAAGTGAATTAGGCGATTACGCTTGGTATGGTAAAAACAGCAATGGCAAAACTCATCCGGTCGGCACTAAAAAACCGAACAAGCTTGGAGTTTACGACATGAGCGGCAATGTTTGGGAATGGTGCAACGACAGGTACAGTGACACCTATTATGAAGAGTGTAAAAGCAACGGTACAATAAATATTCCTTCTGGACCTGAAAATGGCCCATTTCGTGTTTTGCGCGGCGGCTCGTATATCTACAACGCCGACGGCAACCGTGTGGCTAGCCGCGACGGCGACGCGCCCGGCTATAGCTGGGGCAGCAACGGGTTCCGCATCTTGTTGGCCTTATAGTTCAACTCTGAGCCAGGAAAGGTAGGGTAGCCAGAAAAAAATGGCAGTGCGGTGAGGGACGAGCCGCATACTGGCATTTTTTTGTCAGCAACAAACATTACAATTATCAAACGCTGTCAGGAACTTCGTACGCTGACAGGTTTGAGACCGCAATCTAAAATGGTGATTTGGAATTTCAATTTATTTTTTAAAATCACTATCTTTGTAATTCAAAGATTACGCACTAATAATTGAAGTCATGCCAGAAATAAGCAGGTTTTTTGGGATTTTTATAACGCTTAACTTCAATGACCATAATCCGCCACATTTTCATGCCAAATATGGCGATTTTAGTGGAGTATTTGATATTCAAACAAGTAAAATGATTGAGGGTGATTTACCAAAGACGGCTAAAAAATTGGTTAAAATTTGGGCCAACTTACATAGAATCGAATTAATGGAGGATTGGAATTTAATAAAGCAAGGTCAGAATCCAATTAACATAACACCATTGGAATAATGAAACAAATATTGATCGTTAATATCTGTCACATAAAAGATTACATATTGGAACTTTCATTTGACGATGATTGCGTAAAACAATTTGATTTTACACAATTGATTACTTTCAAAGGGATTTCAGAACCGTTAAGTAATATAGATTATTTCAAAACAGCAGAAATTATTAACGGTGGAAGATCATTTGGCTGGGACAATGGTTACGATTGTTGTGCTGATTGGATAAGATACTTTGCAAAAGATTTGAAAAACGAATGGAAAGATATTGACGACAGCTTTGGTTTAAAACAGAGAATAAAATTGGCAAAACGAAATATGAAGGATAGCCTGAAAATGGCGGTTTGTTAAAAACTATCATCAAACCCTGTCAGGAACTGCGTACGCTGACAGGTTTGAGACCACTGCCTAAAATGATGATTTGGAATTTCTTATGTGCCTATGTGTTTTTGTCTCTTTACCTAAGTGTTTAAAATATTATATAAAAACCTAACAAATAGGCACATAGGTTTGTTTTGGATACATTTTCAAATTTTCAAATCGACAAATTTTCAAATTAGCCGCCTTCATTCAACCTCCTCAATTACCTCCCCATTCACTTTCTTCAGGAAACATTTGATCCCCGATTTGCTGACCTCAACCAAAGTATAGGTCGTCTTTCCGGGATCTTTTTCGTTGTAAGGACCGCCACCTGTGACCAAAGGAAAATTGGTAACCCCTTTTTCGGGATGGGTTACTTTAAATCGGTGGGTATGACCAGCCAATAGCAAATCAATTTTTACTTTGTTGAGGATCGGGGCAAATTTCATGCTGCAATCATACGGACCATGTCCGGTTTTTTCTTCGGCACCAGGTTGCAGGCTGATCGGCATATGGATGCAAACGATTCTGTGGGCGGCCTTTTTGAATTCGGGTTTTTGAACCTCTTTCTCCAGCCATTCAGCTTCCTGGGTCCGGTATTCGTCATAATCGGCAAGGCCAAAATAGTTCACATTGTCATCGGGTTTGTCTTCGCCACAATCAAGGACCACAAAAAAGGTATTCCCGTAAGTAAATGAATAATAATACTTTCCGGTAGGCGTGTCGATGTATTTCGACAACAGCCTTGCCCCTGCGCCACGGGTTTCATGGTTTCCACGGGTAAGGAAAAAAGGCTTTCCGGTGGCGAAAAAGCTGCTGAAAGGTTTCAATAAACTGTTGGGAATCTCCTCTTCGGTTGTGATGTCGCCCAAAATATCGCCGTTGAGCATTGCAAAACTAAAACCAGATTCTCGTTTTACAATCCCTTCCAGAAACTGTGGCTTGCTGTGAATGTCGTTGAAAGCCAAAAATGAGAAGGATAGTAGGGTAGGGGAGGGGGTGGTAAAAGAATAGGTCTGACTGAAAATCGTATCCCCAAAAATCGCCTTATACGGTTGCAGCAACTTAACTTCTTTGGATGCAACACGATAGAAATACTGTGTTCCCGGATCAAGATCTGTCAGCACGACCTTCTGTGGCCCGGGGTTTACATCGATCATGCCCGATTGCGAATGGATTGCCTTCTTTCCAAGCTCGGCGGTTTTACCATATTCGACCCAGCTTATTGCATTGTTGTTCAGCAGCCACATGATTGTAATTTCGTTCTGGTTGAGGTTTTGGAGATAGGGGTTGCAGGTCATCGCAAATGGAGCCTGGGGGGACTGGCTATGGCAACTGGTTATATTGAAGAAAATCAGTGAAATAAGCAGGAAAATGGATTTGCTGGCTTTTATCATTTGGATCTGGAATTTTGAAAATTAAGTTTGCTGGCACCATAAAAATAAAAATCCCCCTTGGTCGAAGGTGTCCAAAAAGTCTGAAATTATAAGAACTTTTGGGACACCTTCCAAGAGGGGAAATATTCTAATTATTTAATAATCAATACCCCCATTTTTTGACCACTTCCAGATCTTCTTTTACCGATTCGATTGGGGTTGCATTCTGGTACGACTCCTGCTCAATGATAAAACAGGTTGTCCCGCCGATCTTGCGGCCAAGGTCCATCGCCTCTTTGGTCGGGATAATCCCTTTTCCAAGTATTGAACTTTCAAACTTTTCGGGTGAGTTGTTGGCAATCTCGTCCTTTACATGGAGTAGTTCGAATCTTCCGGGATATTGGCCCAAAATATCAAGAGCCTTTGCACCAGCAATATACATGTTACCAATGTCCAATTGCATCAGTACCATTTTCGGATCCATCTTTTGCATCATGATATCGAAAATCTTGATGTCGTTCAATTTTTCGCTAAATTCAAACGAGTGGTTGTGGTAGCTAAACTTCATCCCCGATTTTTGGCACAATGCACCGCATTTGTTGAAGATCTCCATGTAACGGAGGAAATCGTCGTAGGTTTTCCGCATACTTCCGTCCATTGAAGGGCTAACCACATATTTCTGGCCAAGATAAGCAGCATCTTCGATTGTATATTTCCACGAATCGGCAAAATCGTTTTTGGCAGTATCCCAATGGTTTTTACCCATAACCGTATGGCCGCTCACCATCTTCAGTCCAAGGCCATCGAGGATTTTTTTAAACTCGGGTGCCGCATAGCCATAAAATTTCCTCTCGATGTAATTGGCATGTTCAACATTTTTATAGCCCATCTTTGCCACGGCTGTCAGAGTGCCGATCGGGTCTTTTTTCATATCATCCCGAACAGAGTAAAGTTGAAGCCCAATGATCTCATTTGGCTTTGTTGCTGCCAAAGCTGTTTTTGACAAAAGTGCGGTCCCTGCAAGCAGGACGGCACTGTTTTTAAGAAATGTCCGACGCGATGTTGTCATAGTGATAAATTGTTTTATTTCTGTTAGTTGTTAACCAGATCAATAATTTCAGTAACCGAACCTTATTAACAAACAAATGTATCTTTTCCTTTTGCAAAAACAAATACAATATTCAGTTGTTTGTAGGGTCAAATAAGTAGTTTTTTGGTAAATATTTTTTTGCTAACATTATACGGCTTAAAACATTTCAAATTTAAAATTACTTTTGAGTAAATTTAGTCCAATGACAGTTCAAGATAACAATTCAGGATCATTAACCACACAAAGCGGGGAAACGGGATTTACCGTAAAATCGTTTGCAGGAGAGGACAAATACAGTGTCTTATTCAACGATTCACCTGATGCTTCAATGATCCTTGACAATGGGTTCATCGTGGATTGCAACCGCACAATGGAACTTGTGCTTCGGGGCAGCCGTTCACAGATTATTGGATTAAGGCCAGACGAAATTTCACCTGATATTCAGCCCGATGGACTGACATCAATCGAGTCTGCCCCATCAAAGATTGCCAAGGCTTTCGAAACTGGATTTAATCTTTTTGAGTGGATGCACAGAAGATTTGATGGTTCTGAGTTTTTGGCCGAAATATCGTTATCGCACCTGATCATTGAAGGTCGTTCTGTGTTGTTTGCTTCCTGGCATGATATTACTGAACGCAAAAAGGCACAGGAAGCTCTCCAAAATGAACGATCGCTATTCAGGACCATTATTGACCTGATTCCAGATGCTGTCTATGTAAAAAACCTGAAAGGGGAGAAAATCATTGCCAATCCCAAAGAGGTCGAGTTATCGGGAAAAAGCAGCGAAAATGAGATCATTGGTAAAACAGATTTTGACCTATATGGTGAAAGTATTGCCAACCATGCCAAAGATGAAGATCATTATGTGATTGAAACCGGAAAACCTCTTTTGGGCGTGATGACCAAGCGGAAAGGTAACGATGATTTATTCCGGTACTTTCTTGGTTCAAAAGTACCGCTGCGCGATACACATGGTCATATTACGGGCGTAGTCGGGGTAACCCATGACATCACCGAACAGAAACAATCCGAGCAGGCGATGATCGACAATGAGATCAACTTCCGTACGCTCTTCGAAACGATAGATTACCTTATTATCATTGCCAATGAAAAAGGGGAACTCCTTTACAGTAATGAGGCAGTTATTCAGAAATTGGGGTATTCAGTGGATGAGCTCTTTGGAATGAATGTCATCGATCTCTATCCATACGACCTGAGATTGGATGCAGCAAGGATATTCAGCGAAATGTTGATTGGTGCACAGAACTCTTGCCCACACCCGTTTTGTCGGAAAGATGGCTCCTTTTTATCAATTGAAACAAAGGTGTGGTTGGGAAAATGGGATAGAAAGGATTGCATTTTCAGCATTTCCAAAGACCTTTCAAAAGAAGAAGAGTCATTTCAGAAATTCACCAAGATTTTTGAGAATAACCCTTCCCTTATGGCGATCAGTTCAATACCTGAAGGGAAATTTACAGAAGTTAACCAGTCATTTTTAACGAAAACAGGTTATACGAGGGAGGAAGTGATTGGAAAAACGGCTGGGCAATTGGACCTGTTCATCGAGCCAGGGAAACAGATGGAGGTTTCGGACGAACTTAAAAAAACTGGATCTATCCATAATTTCGAATTGAAAGTTAAAACAAAAACTGGCGAAGGTATGATTGGCCTTTTCTCGGGTGAATTAATCGAGAACCAGGGGAAAAAATATTTTCTGACAGTGATGGTCGATGTTACTGAGAGCAAAAACCTTGAAAAGGAAATCCAACATCAAAATAACTTTTACAATATTATCGCTACAATTTCGGAAAAACTGATCCAGGCCGATTCAGAAAAGCTCGATTTTGAGATCAACCAGTCATTGGAGACAATAGGCAGTTTCAGTGAAGTTGACCAGAGCAATATATTTCAATTGGATACAGACAATGATTTGATATACAACACTTATAAATGGAACAAGGGGGAAGTACCGCACAAAATGGAGAATCTTCAGGGAACCCCGTTTTCGTTTATCCCTTTGTGGAAAGAGAAGTTTATAAAGAATGAACATATTTATATCGAGTCAGTCATTGATCTTCCTGATGACAGACATATTGAACGGGATTTCTTTGCATCCATGGGAATTCAATCTTTGGTTACAGTGCCAATGTATTATGGAGCATCCCTGATCGGTTTCATCGGTTTCGATTCGGTTATCGGCAAAAAACGGTGGAACGATCAGATCATCACCTTGCTTAAAATCTATGCCAACATCCTGGCAGGAGTCATTAACAAGAAAAAAATCGAAGCAACACTATTAAAAGCCAAAGAAGAGGCCGATATTGCAAGTAAGTTTAAATCGGAGTTTCTTGCCAATATGAGCCATGAGATACGCACCCCTTTAAATGGGGTGATTGGCTTCACAGACTTGTTGCTAAGAACACCCCTGAACAAGATACAACAGCAATATACCGAAAATGTGAACACTTCCGGTCATTCCTTATTGGGAATCATCAATGATATTCTTGATTTTTCGAAAATTGAAGCGGGAAAAATGGAACTCGATTTCATCAAAACCGATCTGATCGAACTGGCCGAGCAGAGTTGCGACATCATCAAATATCATACTTCGTTAAAAGGGATTGAATTTCTATTGAATATTCAACCCGATATGGCACGATTTGCGGTGATCGATCCGCAAAGGTTAAAGCAAATCCTGATCAATCTTTTAAGCAACGCGGTGAAATTTACTGATAGTGGTGAAATTGAATTGAAATTGTCATTCGTTGCAAAAGATGAAAAAACAGCCTATTTTAAATTCTCGGTTCGTGATACGGGAATTGGAATCAACCCGGAGCAGCAAACAAGATTATTCAAAGCATTTATCCAGGCAGATTCTTCAACAACGCGTAAATTTGGGGGAACAGGACTTGGCCTGACAATTTCAAATATGCTTGCAGAAAAAATGGGAGGTAAAATTCAGATTCAGAGCGACTTTGGAAAAGGATCGAATTTCTTTTTTACCCTTGAAGCAGAATATGAGTTTGGGGAAAAGCAGAGGCAAGGAAGCCTGACGGATATAAGACGGGTACTTGTAATTGATGACAATGACAATAACCGGTTGATCCTCGAACATACTTTTATCAATCTGGGAATTGAATTTGTAGGCATTGGCAACGGCTATTCGGTTATTCAAATTATAGAAAAGTCGGGGCCTTTTGATGTGATCATTGTTGACTATCACATGCCGTATCTCAATGGTCTGGAAACGATCAGGATTATCAGGGAAAGGCTTCACCTTTTGCCTGAACAGCAACCGGTAATTTTGCTCCACAGTTCCTCCGATGATATTAAAATATATGAAGAATGTAAAGAGCTGGGAGTGAAGTACAATCTTATTAAACCAGTGAAATCCAATGAATTGTTGTATTACTTGCAAAGCATCCATGATGGGACAGTACCTGGTGTAAGGGATGTCGAAATGGATTCAGACAATGTGATCGAAGAATTTTCAACCGACATGCGTCCGGTAATATTAATTGCCGAGGATGTATTGATGAACATGATGCTCGCTAAAACGTTTATAAAACAAATTATTCCTGGAGCAGAAATTTTGGAGGCACGGAACGGCAACGAAGCTGTTGAAATTGCCAGGAAAAGGTTGCCTGACCTGATTTTTATGGATGTCCAGATGCCTGAGATGGGTGGTATCGAAGCGACAATCCTTCTTCGCGAATATGAAAAACAAACAGGAGTTAAGATGCCTATTGTTGCCTTAACAGCAGGAGCCATCAAAGAGGAAAAGGAAAAATGCCTTGCTGTCGGGATGGATTGTTTTTTGACCAAGCCCATTGAAACCAAAGCATTACAAATTATTTTAAAGCAGTTTTTGGCGGAACCTGACAGTCAGAAACCTGAAATTCAACCTGAAATGTCAAAAAATATAAATTTTCATTTTGATAAAGGGGAGCTTTTGTTAAACATTAACCAAGACCAGGCATTATTTAAAGAATTGATTGGAATGGCACCCAAGGAATTTTCTGATTGTATAGCTTTGTTAAAAAAAGCCATTGACAAAAAAGATAGTGAAGAGATCAGAAAAGCTGCACATGCCATTAAAGGTGTATCTTTAGGGATGTGTTTCAATCATATGGCTGACTTGGCAAAATCGATCGAATTGGACGTTGAAATGGATAAATCAAATAAAATTGAAACAAAATATCAAGAATTAGTTGTTGAATGGGAACTTATTAAAGAAACAATACGTAATCTGGAAAATCATGAAAACTGAACAAACAATTTTTAGTAACAACAAGGGTTGGGTAGGCGGCAAAGGTGAAAACCTTGGGGAAAAGGCTCAACTTGTATTTATTTTCGGAGAAACCGCGTTATTGAAGGAACAGCTTCATTTTGATGAAGTTAGGGGATTTTATCCCAATGCCGAAATCGTAGGCTGCTCAACGGCCGGTGAAATATGTCAGGAAGAAGTTTTTAATACACACATTATTTGTACGGCGGTTTATTTTGAAAAGTCGTCAGTTGTGGTAAAAAAAGAGAAAATCCATTCGATGGATGAAAGTTTCCTGATTGGGGAGAAACTTGCCGATCAGTTTGACCAGGAGGGTCTTGTGCATGTCATGATCTTATCTGAAGGATTGAATATCAACGGAAGCGACCTTACCAATGGGATCAATTCCAGGTTTAACCGGGTTGTTCCGGTAACCGGAGGTTTAGCTGGCGATCAGGCATTGTTCAAAGAGACTGTTATCGTTTATAATCAGCTGGGAATTTCAAATATTGTCGTTGGGATTGGGTTTTATGGTGATAGCCTGAAAACCGGTTACGGATCCATGGGGGGATGGGATTCGTTTGGTGTTGACCGTTTGGTCACAAAGTCAAAGGCCAATATATTATACGAGCTGGATGGCTATCCTGCACTGGGGCTTTATAAGAAATACCTGGGCGATCATGCTGCCAACCTTCCCTCATCAGCCTTATTGTTCCCATTAAGCTTTAAAATTAACAATTCTGAAATTTCACTGGTGCGAACAGTCCTTGCGGTTAACGAGGCAGATGGTAGTATGGTTTTTGCAGGTGACATCCCTGAAGGTGTATTTGTCAGGTTGATGAAGGCCAATTATGAAAACATCATCGACGGGGCATTTGGTGCTGCCGACATGTCAAAAACCAGCATTGGAAATTTGAACCCAGACCTTGCTATTCTTATCAGTTGTGTTGGACGGAAATTGGTTTTAAAACAGCGGGTCGAAGAGGAGTTGGAAAGTGTGATGGAGGTTATCGGTAAAAATACAACAACCACCGGATTTTATTCTTACGGTGAGATTTGTCCGATCAAACCTTTTGAGCAGCAATGCGAGCTTCACAATCAGACAATGACAGTTACTTTGTTTAAAGAGCTATAATTCAACACTATATGTACAATAACCTAAATAAGCTCCTTCAGCGTCAGATCAAAAGATATTTTGGGTCTGCCGGGAATGTTCCTGAAGATCTGCATGGTTTTTTGGACGACGTCAGCGAAACCTATAACAGCCGAGACGAAGATTCACGATTATTTCAGAATGTTTTGGATGTAAGCTCCATCGAACTTCGGGAGGCTTTAGCCATACAAAGACTTGATTCTGAGCGTCGTAAACAGATTATCCTGAAGATAAAGGAGGCGATATATACCCTTAATCCCTTGAAACAGCCAGTACCCGCTGAACAGGAAGATCGGGATACTTCCTATCTTTTTGATTCCCTGATCGGTCTGATCGAAGAACACAAAAAGATGGAACTTTCATTGATTGAGAGCGAGGCACGGATGAGGGCAATCACAGAATCGGCTCAGGATGCAATTCTGATGATGGATACCCAGGGGCTCGTATCGTTTTGGAACCCTTCGGCGGAAAGGATATTTGGTTACACAAGTGACGATGCGATGGGGCAGAATTTGCATGATCTGATTGCTCCAAAGCATTATCACCAAGCCCATAATGCTGCCTTTGCCGAATTTCTGAAAACAGGGCAAGGCAATGCTGTCAATAAATTGATAGAATTGGATGCATGTCGCAAGGGTGGAGAGGAACTTACAATTGAACTTTCACTTTCTGCCATTCATCTTGAAGGCGGTTGGCACTCGATTGGCATCCTGCGGGACATAACCGAACGTAAACTGGCACAGGAAGCGATACAGAAAAGCAATAAAAAGTGGGAAGCAACAATAGCGGCATCCCCCGATGGAATCGGGATGATTTCGATGGATGGTAATCTGCAATTGATGTCTGATAAGATGGCAACGATATTTGGCTATAATGTCAGTGATAAAGATCAATATATTGGCAAATCGATCATTAATTTTATAGATCCTTCAAATCATGAACTACTGCTTAGGAACATCCGGAAATTACTTTCAGAAGATAGCGACCATAAGATTACTGAATACCTTGCTATCAGAAAGGACAATAGCAAGTTTTACATTGATGTGAATTCTTCCCTATTGCTCGATTCAAAAGGGCAGCCTGAAAGTATCCTGTTTGTCGGACGGGATATTACCGAACGCAAACAAGCAGAGTTGGCACTTCACGAAAGTGAAAATATGCAGAGGCTTTTGCTCGATACCCTACCAGTTGGGGTTGTTATCATAGATCCTGAAACCCGTCTAATTGAACGGGTTAATGACCATGTATCAAACCTGTTTGGTGCACCTGCCGAATATTTGGTCGGTCAGAATTGCAACTTATTGTTGTGTCCTACCGGTGAGGGTTCCTGTACTGTATGCGATCTGTGCCGCGATGTTGATAATTCAGAAAAGGTAATGCTGCTCAAGGATGGAACCCGTTTGCCCATTTTAAAAACCGTCAAGCGTGTAGTTTTAAATGGGAGTGAAAAGCTCCTGGAGTGCTTTGTTGACGTATCTATCCAGAAACGAGCAGAGTATAAGTTAAAGGAGAGCGAAGCCAATTTTCGTACTTTTTTCGAAAGTATGGACGATATTGTTATGGTCGGAAATCAACAGGGCGAACTTTTCTTTACAAATAGGGCAGCGACCATGAAACTTGGTTATAGTACCGGTGAACTGAATAAAATGAACCTGTTTGAATTGTACCCTATATCTTTGAGGAGCGAAGCAGATCAGGTATTTGGTGAAATGTTGGCCGGTAATAAGGATATAAGCACATTACCGTTGGCAAAAAAAGATGGTTCAACCTTACTTGTGGAAACCAGGGTTTGGTTTGGACAATGGGATGGGAAAGATTGCATTTTTGGTTTATCGAAAGATATCACCGAAAATAAAAAACTGGAAGAGGACATCAAACTTCAAAACGATTTTTACAATGTTATTTCAACCCTCTCCGAGAAATTAATTCAGGCTGATTCGGACAAATTGGACACCGAAATCAACAATTCCCTGGAAAAACTGGGCCTATTTAATAAGGTTGACAAAGCCTATATTTTTGAGCTGAACCAGCCCATGGACGTAATGAACAACATTTTTGAGTGGTGTGCCCCTGGAATTGAACCTTCGATTGAAAAGCTTCAAAATGTACAGGTTACTTTTTTCCCTGATTGGAAAGAGGCATTTCTTAACAATGAACATATTTACATCAATAAGGTTAGCCAATTACCTGAGGAAAGGCGTTGGGAAAGAGAGATCCTGGAGGCGCAGCTTGTTAAATCTGGAGGCGCAGTGCCCATGTTTTATGGTTCCTCGTTAATCGGGTTTATTGGTTTCGATTCATTGTTCGAGGAGAAACAATGGAAAGATCAGGTGATTACATTGCTTAAAATTTATGCCAATGTTTTGGCAGGTGTGATCAACAAGAAGAAAACCGAGGCAACCCTTTTAAAGGCGAAGCAGGAGGCTGATATCGCAAGTAAGGCGAAATCGGAATTTTTGGCCAATATGAGCCATGAGATCCGGACTCCGCTTAACGGAATAATCGGCTTTACTGACTTACTGATGCGGACACCATTAAATGTAATTCAGCAGCAATATGCAGAAAATGTAAATACTTCCGGTCATACTTTATTGGGGATTATTAATGATATTCTCGACTTTTCGAAAATTGAAGCTGGGAAGATGGAGCTTGAACTGATTAAAACAGATATGATCGAGCTGATTGGGCAAACTTCAGATATCATTAAATACCATGTTTCGCAGAAAGGAATCGAGTTCCTGCTCAATATTCAGCCAGAGATGCCCAGGTTCGCAATCATTGATCCTCAGCGACTGAAGCAAATACTGATCAATCTGTTGGGAAATGCTGTGAAGTTTACAGAGGCAGGCGAGATTGAGTTAATGGTATCATTCATTAAAAAAGATGATGATACAGGCTTTTTTACGATCCACGTGAGGGATACCGGAATAGGTATCGATGCCGAACAACAGAAAAAACTATTTCGTGCATTTTCACAGGCAGATAGTTCAACAACGCGCAAATTTGGTGGCACAGGACTTGGCCTTACCATTTCAAATATGCTTGCCCAGAAAATGGGAAGCATAATCGAAATAATCAGTGAACCAGATAAAGGCTCCGATTTCTTTTTTTCGATTGAAACAGCCTATGAATATGGGGAGAAGCTTGACGGGAATAGTCTCTCTGAAATCAAAAGCGTTATGGTGATCGACGATAACGATAACAACCGTTTAATCCTTGAGCATACTTTTGTCAATTGGGGAATTAAATTCATCGGATTCGACAATGGCCTGTCAGCTTTAAAGTTTATCGAAAAATCGGACCCGTTGGATGTGATCATTGTCGATTACCATATGCCTTATCTCAATGGTTTGGAAACCATTGGCCTGATCAGGGACAAACTGAAACTATCACCCGATCAGCAACCCGTTGTTTTGCTCCATAGTTCCGCAGATGATCTTAAAATATATGAAGAATGCAAAAAACTAGGTGTCAAATTTAACCTTACCAAGCCTGTTAAATCTCAGGAATTGCTCCATTACTTAAAAAACATTCGCCTGCAGTCGCCAAGCGGTGAAATCACAAAGGTGAAACCTTTAATAAAAGAGATCGTTGACATTTCGATTGATAACGCCCCCACGATATTAGTGGTTGAAGATGTTTTGATTAACATGTTGCTTGTAACAACTTCATTAAAACAATTTATTCCCAATGTGAGGATTCTAGAGGCAAAAAATGGAAAGGAAGCTGTTGTAACAGCATCATCCAGGAAACCAGATATGATCTTCATGGACATTCAGATGCCGATAATGAGCGGGATCGAAGCCACGATTGAGATCCGTAATTTTGAAAAAGGAACAAATAGCCACATACCGATTGTTGCTTTAACTGCAGGAGCCATCAAAGAAGATAAGGAGAAATGTTTAACTGCAGGAATGGACGATTTCATGACCAAACCCATCGACCAGAACTTAATGTTTTCAATGCTGAAAAAATACCTGGTAGTCCTTAGCCAGGAAAATGAAACCACAGGGCAAAAGGAAAAAGGTAGTAATGATCATGTCCATTTCGACCTTGTCAGCCTGATGGAAAACATTGGGAACAATCGGACATTGTTGAAGGAATTGATCGAAATCGTCCCAAACCAATTTTCGACTGATTTTACATTGCTTAAAAGGGCGATAGACCTCAACAATAAAGAGGAAATCAAAAAAGTGGCCCATTCACTAAAGGGGGCGGCTTTCAGTATGTGCTTTAATCAATTGGCACAAATGACTCAAGAATTCGAACAGGATGTAAACAATTACGACGTTGATGGAATTTCTGAAAAATACAATTCAATCATGTTGGAATGGGAGCAAATTGTGATGGTATTAAAAGAATTATCCTTGTAATAAATGCAAATGTTCCTTATTAAAGTGAATTGGGTATATCCCCTTTTAAGGATTTTTACTCAATGAATTTGATGGAATATTTGTTAACACTCTTCTATTCACTTATAAAAAGGCCATTTACACTGATTTTATTTGTTTTTACTTTCATCCGTTTTTATTTTCGTGCCAGAATTAATTCGATCATTGTTTAGTAAAAGCAAAAAAGTTCTTAGTAAAAGTAAAAAGTCTTAGAATTAAGTAGATCATTAAAAACGGAATTATGAAAGCAAAAAGTTTGTATTTAGCTATTGCAATGCTTAGCTTAATGGTATGGGGCTGTAATAAAAGCTCCAGTTTGGACGGCAGCTCGGCAAGTACGGGTTCCCTCAAATCTTCATTGAACAGTGGAATTCAGGATCTGTCCTCAGCGTTGACCGCAATTTCGTCAACATCGGGTTACCAGGTTTTAACTGGTTCCAATTCATTGACAACAAAATCGACCACCACATCGGCATTGGACACCACCCTGACCAATAGTATATTATTGTCAGATATCAATGGTGTTTATAATTACAAATCCACCACGGTACAAAAAGGACCGGGTTCAATTATGCGCTTTTTTACAAAGTCAGCCGAGAACCCTTTGATGATCGTCAATCTTCCGGAAGAGAAAGTAATATCTTACAAAGATCTGCTGCATTACAAACCAAGCGACACATTGTTGGTAAACAACTATAAGGTAACACTTTCCCAGTACCAATACCGGTTCACCTATTTTAAGGGATGGGATTATAAAATGGCATCCAACATCAACATTAAAAGCGTGGATGCCGGTGCATTGAAGATCCAATCCTCGAACAACAACGTGAACGGTTATCATTTTGCTTCACAATATGTGTTTACGAACGGTTACAACGTCAACTATCAGTATATCTCGGGCGACACCGCACAATCGGTTTACGCCATTACAAAAGATTCAAAAACACTATACGAAGAAAAATATACTGCGATCAGATCAGCCACCAGTTTCAAACATGCTGAGACAACCTACTCGTTTACAATTGGCAATGTGCAGATAGTAAGGGGTATGGGCAAAAATAGCCTTGACAGTGCAAAGGTATATGTTGCAGGTGTTTTACAGTCGAAATCAAAGATAACAATTGTTGACAAAGTTGCCGATCCAACCGACCAGTCAATAACGCATAAGAAACGGGAAATGCAGATTACTTTCGACGATGGTACTGTGAAAACGATGACCGAACTTTTGGGTGCAAATATTGACAATGTTGATACTCTTTTCACTGCAATGCGTTCGGTATGGTTTGCAACCTCGATTATCGACTGGATTGCCTGGGATATCTATACCAAGAAGTAGCTTCAAAGCGTTTATTAACCATTTATAATTTATTAAGTTTGGCCATGCCCTTTGTCGGGGCATGGCTTTTTTTATTACTTGTATTTTGTACCAAAGGTAATTTCCACGATATCATCCCTGAACAAATTGATGGTTTCGTTGATACTTTATCACCTTTTACTGATCTTTGTTAATAATCTATCAATGTACATGTATCTTTAAGGCATAATATTAAACGGGCACTTTTAAGCCTCCCATAATCATCAAAAATTGAAAATGAACAAGAACACCAACATCCATTTATTTGAGTCTCTCCTGATTGGGGTACTGTGGTTGGGCATTTTCTCAATCCCTTTTTTCACCCAGCGTGCCAACAACTATTTTGATTGGAGCACAATGTTGATGGATTGGATGCGGATCTTCTTTTTCTTTACAGTATTTGTGGTAAATACCACCTTGCTCGTCCCAAAATTTTTGCTGACGAAAAAGTATTCGATGTACATCGTTTCCTCTGTCGTTATGATTTTCGTATTTGCGGCACTCGGCATTTTTTTAAAGGTGATCTTATTTCCACCTCCGGAAGCGATGCCACCAATGAATCTTGGACCTGGTACACCCCCGATGGAATTAAGCCCGGGAATGCCCGCGCCATTGGGATATCGTCCCGAAAGCCAGCCTGTAAAAGAGTCTTTGTTTATGGCCCTCTCTGCCAATGTAGTGATATCATTTCTGATCGTTGGCAGTAGTACGGCGTTAAAAGTAATTTCTCAATGGTTATTCGAAGAGAACAGGCGGAAAGATGTCGAAAAAGAACAACTCAAAACCGAATTGGCCCTTTTAAGGCACCAGGTAAGCCCACATTTCTTTATGAATACGTTAAATAACATCCATGCGCTGATCGATATCAATAAGGAAGATGCAAAAGACACAGTCATCCGTTTATCGACAATGATGCGTTATTTGCTCTACGATACCGCCCATGGACGCACAAGCCTTAGGAAAGAGATCAATTTTATAGAAAGCTATGTCTCCCTGATGCGGTTGAGGTTTTCCTCCAAAGTGTCAGTTACGGTCGATGTGCCAAAGCAGATCCAGGATATCCAGATTCCGCCAATGCTCTTCATCTCTTTTCTTGAAAATGCATTCAAACATGGCGTAAGCTATCAGCATGAGTCTTTTGTCCTGTTCAAACTGGATATTGTCGAACAGCGGTTAAATTGTACCATAAAAAACAGCAAACATGCCAACAAGGAGATAAGCGATTCAATTTATTCCGGTATTGGCCTCACAAATGTGAAGAAGAGCCTGGAACTTCTTTACGAAAAGGATTATACCCTGGAAATTGTTGACAATGAAAATGACTTTACTGTAAATTTAAGTGTACCATATCATGAAAATTAACTGTTTAGCAATTGATGACGAACCTTTGGCTTTGAAGCAGATAGGTTCATACATCGAACGGACACCTTTTCTTGAACTTGTGTCCCTGTGTTCAAGTGCCGTTGAGGCAATGAAGTACCTGGTCGATGATAAAATTGACCTTATGTTTGTGGATATCAACATGCCCGATCTGAGCGGGATGGAGTTTGTGCAATCGCTGGGAAAAAAACCACAGGTTGTTTTTACCACTGCCTATAGCGAATATGCCATTCAGGGTTTTCAGGTGGACGCACTTGATTATTTACTGAAGCCGATCAGTTATGCTGTTTTTCTAAAGTCTGCCAATAAGGTAAAAGCCTGGTTTGAATTGAAAAACAGGCCATTGGATAATCAACAAGCTTCTCAGGACTACCTGTTTGTGAAATCGGATTACAAGTTGATCAGGATCATGCTTTCTGACATCAGTTATATTGAAAGTTCAAATGAGTACATTACGATCCATCAGACCCTTGAAAAACCGGTGACTACCCTTATGCGGCTGAAATCGATGGAAGAACAGCTTCCCGAAAAATTGTTTATGCGGGTTCACCGCTCGTTTATTGTCAATCTCGAAAAAGTAAAGGTGATCGAGCGCAACAGGATCGTCTTCGATGCCAAGACCTATATTCCGATTGGGGATCAATACAAAGAAAAATTTCAGCAGTTTGTCGATAAATCCTTTCCGGTTTGAACCATAGTGCTTTCCTTAATGTAGTATAGGCACAAAAACATTGTCATATTAACAATCATTTTAAACCCAAAGGCATGAGATTAAAAAAAAATATAGCAACAAGCGAAGCCGGATTTATTTTCAATCCGGGGACAGGCGATTCTTACTCCTCCAATCCCATTGGATCTGAGATCTTGTCCCACCTTAAAGAGGATATTGACCGCAAGGAATTGATCGATTTGATTTGTTCAAAATATGATGTTGACAGGATCCAATTTGAAAAGGATATCGATGATTTTATTTCACAACTGACTGACAATAACTTACTTGATGATTAACAACTCTAACCATGAAATTTAATGGAAAACAGAAATTAGTAATTGCTGTGACCGGACTCAATGCGATCGACAGTCCGGGTCCCGGTGTGGCCGTGATCCGTGCGATCAGGGAATGTCCCGATTTCGATGTTCGGATCATCGGGCTTAGTTACGAAGCCCTCGAACCAGGGATCTATATGCACGATATCGTTGACAAAACCTATCAGATTCCCTATCCATCGGCAGGTATAGAGCCTTTACTTGACAGGATCCGGGATATTCATGAAAGGGAGAATATTGATTTGGTAATCCCAAATTTCGATGCCGAGTTGTTCAATTTTATTAAAATCGGACCGCAACTCCGAAATTTGGGCATCCATTCCTTCCTTCCCGATCTTGAACAGTTCGAGGCCAGGCACAAAATGGAACTTTACGAATTTGGAAAGAAACACGGTATGTTGGTCCCTGCCGACCGCCTCATTTATCACTCATCAGATTTGGCAAAAGCTGCCGAGGAGTTGCAATATCCCCTGGTCGTAAAAGGGAAATATTACGATGCAACAATTGCCTATACAAGCGAACAGGCACAAAAGGCTTTTAACCAGTTAAAATCCAAATGGGGTTTACCGATTATAGTTCAGGAGTTTATAAATGGAATAGAGATTAACATTGCTGCCCTGGGGGATGGGGAAGGGAATACAATCAGCGTAGTTCCTATGCGAAAACTATACATTACCGACAAGGGGAAGGCTTGGGCCGGTATCACGATCGATGATTCAAGTTATACAAATCTTGCCCGCAAATTCATCAAGGCGACCAAATGGCGCGGTGGTTGCGAGTTGGAAGTAATGCAAACCAAAGATGGGAAACCTTATATCATGGAAGTGAACCCACGTTTCCCGGCATGGATTTACCTTACTGCGGCAGCAGGCCAAAATCAACCTGCTTCACTTGTAAAAATGGCTATGGGTGAAAAAGTTGAACCGTTTACTACTTACAGTGTAGGGAAAATATTTATACGTTATTCGTGGGACCTGATTACTGATGTTAGTGAATTCCAAATTATTTCAGGAACAGGAGAATTGTAGATAATCCATTAATACTAAATTAAACTTACAAATATGGAAAAATTGAAATATGAAAGACCAGTGATCAAAAAACTGATTACAGGTTTCACCAATAAATTTGGAAGCCAGTCGAAGAATGAGGCGGTCACACATATTGAGAGTGTCAATGTGAACGAACTCATCGGTAAATATGGTTCACCGCTTTTTGTCCTTTCAGAACGGCAAATTCGCCGCAACTATCAGAATGCGACAAGGATTTTCAGGACACGTTATCCCAAAGTACAATTTGCCTGGTCGTACAAAACGAATTATCTGAATGCCGTATGCCGCGTGTTTCATCAGGAAGGCTCATGGGCCGAAGTTGTTTCAGGATTCGAGTACGATAAAGCCATTGCGAACGGAGTTCCGGGCAACAAAATCATCTTTAATGGACCGGATAAGAAAGATGAAGAACTGATCAGGGCTGCCCGTAACAATTCTCTGATCCACATTGACCATTTCGATGAATTGTACACCCTGATCAAGCTGAGTGATGAGTACCAGTTGAAACCATTGGTTGCGATCCGCGTCAACATGGATACCGGCATCTATCCCAAGTGGGACCGTTTCGGTTTTAATTTCGAAAATGGGCAAGCATGGAATGCGATTACCCGTATCCTGAACAGTGAAAACCTTAACTTGGTTGGACTGCATTGCCACATCGGCACCTTTATGCTCACGACCAGTGCCTATGCAATCGCTGCCAATAAGTTGTGCGAATTGGCATGGAGCCTCAAAGTAAAGCACAACAAAACAATCCAATACCTTGATTTGGGTGGTGGCTTCCCGTCCACAAATACCTTGAAAGGTTCTTATCTGCCTGGTACGGATACGGTTCCATCGATCGATCAGTTTGCCGACGCGATAACTGATGTGATCCTTAATTATGGTTTTAAGCAGGAAGACCTTCCTTTATTGATCCTCGAAACGGGCCGGGCGTTGATTGACGATGCCGGTTACCTACTTGGAACTGTGTTGGCCAACAAGCGCCTTTCGGATGGCCGGCGGGCAACCATTCTTGATTTTGGGGTCAATTCACTTTTTACATCATTCTGGTATGAACACAAAGTTAGCCCTGCCCAGGAAAGCGGTCAACATACGGAAGAAACTATATTGTATGGTCCTTTGTGCATGAATATTGATGTGATCCGCGAGAATATTACTTTGCCTCTTCTCCAGAAGGGTGACCGTCTGGTTGTCCACAAAGTTGGCGCATACAACATGACCCAATGGATGCAGTTTATCACGCTTCGTCCAAATGTTGTGATGATCGATAAGGACAACAACACCCATGTGATCCGGAACGCTGAAACACGTGAATACATTGAATCGGCTGAACTAATTCCGCCACATTTAACCAATGCCTAAACAAAAATGTCGATTAAAAAATCCTATACGATATTTCGTGAAATCATTTGGCCTGCAACGCTGAACAGTTATTCAGTCATCTTCTTTCTGAACAACAAGGTTTTTGCCGGAGGTTTGATACTGATCACGTTTTTTAATTTTTTCGCGGGGTTGAGCGGTTTAATCGCTACATTGACCAGTGTATTGATTGCCAACATAATGGGGTTTGACAAACTTCAATTGAAAAAAGGTTTGTTTAGCTTTAATGCCTTGCTTACCGGAATCGGAATGGGAACTTTTTTTGACCCCGGGACAGTTTACTTCAGCCTATTGCTGCTTGCATCACTACTGACGTTGATCCTTTCTGTAACTTTAAGCGGCTGGTTTGAGAAATATGGATTGCCACATCTGAGTATTCCATTTGTGATCAGCTTCTGGTTTATCGTGTTGCCGTCTTCATTGTTCGAAAACCTTGGCCTTACACAACGTAATGTTTACTGGATCAACGAGATGTACACAATTGGAGGCAACAACTTGCTCAATTTTTTCCAAACTGTTGATAATCTTTCTATTAACAATTCGCTGGATATCTATCTTAGGTCGATGAGTTCAATAATTTTCCAAAACAACATCATTGCAGGTATTTTGATAGCTGGATTGTTGCTTTACAGCTCAAGGATTGCCTTTTCATTAACCGTGATCGCTTACATTTCTGCCTCAATGTTTGCTTCCTTCACAGGCTCCGAAGCTGCAAGTATTTCTTACTATAACATTGGGGCCAATTACATGATGGTGGCCCTGGCAATTGGGGGTTTCTTTGCGATTCCTTCCAGGTATTCCTATCTCTGGACCGTCCTGTTGGTGCCGCTCACTTCGCTTGTGTTGTTGTTTATGACAAAATTCTTTGCTGGAATTCATTTGCCCATATTTTCATTGCCATTTTCATTCGTGGCTATTCTGTTCATATACTTCCTGAAGTTGAGGAAAAACCCTACAAATCTGATACTTACCCCCATTCAGCACTATTCTCCCGAAGTCAATTTGTATTCCTATTCCAACAATAAAAGCCGGCTTTCAAACTTGCTCTATTTCCCGCTCCATGTTCCTTTTTGGGGAGAATGGATGGTGAGTCAGGGTCACGATGGAAAATATACCCATAAAGCGGAATGGGGCAAAGCATTTGACTTTGTTTTGCTTGACGAAGAGAAAAAAAGTTTTCGTTCGCGCGGCCTTTTGTGTGAAAATTACTACTGTTTTAACAAACCCGTGCTGGCACCGGCAGATGGGGTCGTTGAAGCCATAGTTGATCAGTTTGATGACAACGACATCGGGAAAGTAAATGTTGTAAATAATTGGGGCAATACAATTATAATCAGGCATTTGCCTGAACTGTTCACACAAATCTCGCATCTCCGTAAGGGGACTTTTAAAGTGGCAAAAGGCGACCAGGTCAAACGGGGCGATTTGCTGGCCCTCTGTGGAAATTCAGGCCGGTCACCGGAACCTCACATTCATTTTCAGGTGCAATCTTCGCCCAATCTGGGTGCAAAAACCCTTGACTATCCATTTGCATATTACTTTTGCCGCGATGAATCGAAAAGTGGGCTACAGTCCTATGCAAAGCCTAAGGAGGGAGAGCTGATCACTGACATCCATACAAGCAATTTGCTTAAATCATCCTTCGGAATGGCCCCGAACACCATGTTCAACTTCAGTTACACGATGAATACAGGAATCGAACTGACCGAACAATGGGAATCTTTTACCGACGCATGGAACTATAAGTACCTGTATTGCAAAGCTACCGAATCGGTGGCGTACTATATCAACGATGGGGGAATGTTTTATTTTACGTCATTCTATGGTGATAAAAAGTCGCTGCTCTATTATTTTTATCTCACAGCCTATAAAGTAATATTGGGATATTATGAAGACCTTGTTGTTCTGGATGAATTTCCATTGAATACCCTGCAAAATAAAAAATTAGGTGTTTGGCTTCACGATTTTATAGCTCCGTTCCTCAACCGGATTCATGCCCATTATGGCATGAAATTTGAAAATGCGGATAATGTTTTTGATCCAACTTCAATTACTTTGAATACAGAGATCAATGTATCGATTTTTGGAAAGACCCGTCTGGAAAGCTCGGGCCGCATTACTTTAGAAGACAACCAGATAAAAGGCTTTTCTTATACCAATAAAAACATTAAAATTGAAGCAATATGTATAAATGTCTGATCCTTGCGTTTTTATTTTTTCCACTCTTGGTAAAATCGCAGGAGAATATCACTTTTCAGCAGGTCGATAGCCTGACTTACCAATACTTCATCAAGGGAAATTGGAAGGAACTGATCAATCTGTCCAAAAGATACGAACCAATGGGAATTCAGTCCAAAGTCCTTTTTCAGCGTGCCGGGTACGCCTATTTTGTGACAGCCGATTATACCATGGCAAGAGAACAATATGAAAAGGCGCTTAAGTTTGATTTGGGTGATCAGGTTACGCTCGAATATCTCTATTACTGTGGGTTGAATCTTGGTTCTCAGGAATCGGCACGTTATTATGCACAAAATCTCTTTCCTGAAACGCAGAAACGGTTGGAAATTGCAAGCTTTAAGGCTGTTGACGAGTTGGATGCGGAACTGAACTACAAATCCAATGATGCAACCACACGGTCCGATCCTTCCTATTATAGGGTTGGTATCAAAACACAGTTGGGTTATCGGCTATCCTTATATCAATCAGTTTCCTACTATGGACAAACAATAGATGGCAGCCGCACCAAACAACCCGAATATTTTGCCTTGTTAAAATGGAAAGTGACACCAAAAATCCAGTTAAAGGGTGCCTTTCATGGAATTAATACAAAAATATTGAGCTATAGTTATCCGGCTTATCTGGGTTTTCTGGGAGTATCAACTCAAATCAAACGGTTTAACCTTGAAGGAAATGTGTCGGTTTTATCACTTGATACCGCCACGGTCCAACAATTCGGGATTCAGGCAACAGTAAATCTGCCTGGTAAGTCAGGAGTGTATCTTACAAGCGGATTAACCGGTATTGCAGAAAACGGTACTTCAAGAGCGGTATTTTCTCAATCTGTCGGATTAAAATGTCTGAAGAATCTTTGGGCTGAAGGAAATGTAACTTTGGGCAATCTCAACAATTACAACAACCTCAACGCCCTATATGTCTATAATGCTTACGACCCAACCGTTTTCCGGACCGGGATGACCCTGTTTTATTTGCTTAACAAACACATTGCCTTAATTGGTAATTTTACATATGATCAGAAGGAATTTGGAAATAATTTGAATAATAATCAATACTACAATCAATTATCATTATCAGGAGGAATAAAATGGAAACTATGAGAAAATTTACATTAATAGCGGGACTTTTTCTGATTTCAGCAATTGCATTTGCTCAGACGAATTCAGAGTTGCAAACAGCTTTCAGCAAAAGCTATGTAGCTGAAAATGCTGGTAATTATTCTGCGGCGATCAACGAGTTAAAACCGGTATATCAAGCCGATAGTTACATTGCCAATATCAGGTTGGGATGGCTGAATTATCTTTCAAAGCAATATACCGAATCCATTTCGTACTTTGAAAAGGCAATTGCCCTGAAGCCCTATGCAATTGAGGCCCGTTTGGGATGTGTGCGCCCTTTGAGTGCCATCGAAAATTGGGAAAAGGTAAAAAGCCAGTATCTTGAGATCTTAAAGATTGATCCCCAGAATACAACCACGAATTATTGGTTGGGTGTAATCTATTATAATAGAAAGGATTATAAATCGGCCACAAAGCTTTTTGAGAAGGTTGTCAATCTTTATCCGTTGGATTACGATTCGGTAATCATGCTAGCCTGGGCAAAGCTCAATAGTGGAAGTCCTGCAGATGCTAAAATATTGTTCCACCAGGCATTGATCATACGCCCAAATGATGCCTCGGCCCTTAGTGGGTTAAAACAGATCAATTAAGTTGTATTTTCCATATGGACGGAATGAATTCCATCCGTACAATATGGGTCGAACCTACGGTTCTCCAAAATGGTAACACTTTGCAGAACCGTAGGTTCGGCACATATTGTAATCCGGGATTTTAATCCCGGGATTTATGTGATCGTTTTACATGGGTAAGATAAACACCGATCAGGATAAGTGCCATGCAAATCAGTTGAAGAAAGGTAATTTTTTCATGGTCCAACAAACCCCAAAGTATGGCAAAGATCGGGATCACATAGGTGACCGATGAAGCCGTTACAGCAGATGAATGACGAATCAGGCTGTTCATCAGCAACAAAGCCAGGGCTGTTCCCATGATTCCAAGCGTGGCCAGTGCCAGCAGGTGAAATGGCCACCCGGTATGTGATGTCACAACTGCCAGGTCGGTGGTCAGAAGGTAAACCAGTGCCACTGGCCCGATAAAGAAAAACGACAAGGAGGTGACCTGGATCCCGTTGAGGTGGGAGAGGTGCGTTTTGATCGTGTTCATGCTGATGGCATAAAAAACGGTTGCCAAAACGATTAAAAATGAGTAGTTGTTGATCACCCCGAACTTGAAACCATCGCCGATCAAGATTAATCCGGCAGCACCCAACAATCCCAAAATCAATCCGGTAGCCTGTGCCTTGTTGAAAATTGTTTTGTGAAAAAGCATCCCGACGATCAGGGTGAACCCGGGAGTCAGGGAATTGAGCATACCCGCCATTGAACTGGTGATGTGCATTTCAGCCACCATAAATAGAAATGCCGGAAAAAAACTTCCGATAAAACCTACAATCAGGAGGCTTCTAAGGTCTTTGATCCTCAGGTTTTTCAGATTCCTTAGGGAAATTGGGAGCAGCACCAGCGAAGCAAACACGATGCGCAGGGCGCCCGACTGTTCCGGGGTGAAACTCTTCAGCCCAATTTTCATCAGGATAAAGGAACTGCCCCAAACAAAGGCAAGCAACATCATGATACCGAACTGAAACCACCGTTTTTCCCAGATCATCGTTATAATGAATTTTAAAGGGGTGAAAGTAATATAAAAGTTTTAGCAGGTGTAGTTACCGAGGATATAATTGATTTCCATAATTCAGACATCGCAGAATCTTTATATGAAAGACTGTACAACATTGCGATAATTCTTTCGGGTATGGATGAATAATGACTACTTTTGGGATTGAAAAATAATATTTCAACTACATTATGTATTCAATAAAGGCTATTTAATATATTTGCTATGCCAAAACTAAAAGTCTTTATCAGCAGTGTTCAATCAGAGTTTGCCACAGAAAGGCAAAGATTGTTTGATTATTTGCACAGCGACCCGTTGCTAGGGTTATTTTTTGAACCTTTTATTTTTGAGAATTTATCTGCTTGCGATCAACGAGCTGATAAATTATACATTAGTGAAGTTGCAAAATGTGATGTTTATATTGGCCTGTTTGGAACGAGTTACGGTTACGAAGATGAGGAAGGTATTTCATCAACCGAACGGGAATTCGACGAAGCAACCCGACAATACAAAACCCGGCTAATTTTCGTTTTAGGCAATCCTGATTTACCGCGTCATGCTAAAATGTCCCAGCTCATACGAAAGATTGGCATCGACCTTGTCCGCAAACGTTTTAATTCTGCAGATGACCTCAATTCAGGAGTCTATGCTTCGTTAGTCAATTACCTGATGGAAAAAGAGATAATCAGGATAGGACCATTTGATGCAACTTATAATACATCAGCAAATCTGGAAGATTTGGACCGCGAAAGAATTAAGGAGTTTGTGCATATTGCCAGGGCAAGGAGAGGTTTTCCTCTTGCAATAGAATCTACACCTGAAAATATCCTCACACATCTTGGTTTAATCTCTGGCAATCGGGTCAGCAATGCTGCAGTATTGTTATTTGGTAAACGGCCTCAACGCTTTTTTATTACCTCAGAAGTGAAATGTGCCCATTTTCATGGTTATGATGTGGTAAAACCAATTCCAGCTTATCAGGTTTATAAAGGAGATGTCTTCCAGTTGGTGAATCAGGCCGTTGATTTTGTATTGTCCAAAATAAACCTTTCTGTGGGAACACGCGATGAAAGCACGCAAGTGCCTATTGATTATGAACTTCCACAAGGCGCGGTTTCTGAAGCCATCGTTAACGCCATAGCCCATCGTGACTATACAAGCAATGGTAGTGTTCAGGTCATGCTCTTTAAAGACCGTCTCGAAGTTTGGAATCCGGGAAATTTGCCTTTGGGGTTAAGTCCGGCCAAACTTCGCCAGCCACACAATTCAATACCGGCCAACCCTTTACTTGCAGAACCAATGTACCTGGCTGGGTATATCGAGAGGTTGGGTACCGGAACGGGCGACGTCATCCGTTTATGCCAGGAAAAAGGTTTGAAGGAGCCTGAATTTATCCAGGAAGAAAATTTCAGGACAGTCATCTGGCGCACGTTAAAAGTTAATAAAGATGCTGAACTTGATGTGAAGGATCAAGGTAAATATTCAGTTAATGAGGATGATAACAATCCTTCTACCCTACAAGCTGCCCTACAAGCTACCCTACAAGCTACCCTACAAGCTGACGATGAAATTTTGGAGACTATAAAGAGGGTTGTCTTAGTTATGGATGGCGAATTTAAACGGATCGAAATACAGGAATTATTGGGTTTAAGGGATCGGGTGAATTTTGTATTAAACTATCTTGACCCTTCATTGGAGTTTGCAGTTATTGAAATGACCATTCCAGAAACACCAAAACATCAGGAACAACGTTACCGGCTAACACCAAAAGGGATCGCATTGAAAAAGAGATTGCTAAAATCAAAAAGAAAAAAATGACATTTCCAATCGTAGGTATAAAGAAATCCAATTATCTGATTCAATGCAAATTAAACCTTCTATACTTGGTTCTTGGATTTCAATTGTTCACCATCGCTTCCTGCCGTTCACAAGGTCATGATTCACCGCAATGGGGAGAAAAATATTCCCGGAATATGGTGTCGGATGAAACCGGGTTGCCGGAAAATTTTAATCTTGAAACGGGAAAGAATATAAAATGGTCGGTTTCCATCGGAACTGATGGGTATGCGACACCTGTGGTAGCCAATGGCAAAGTATTAATTGGCGCAAACAATGCCGACCAACGCGACATGCGCCATGAAGGCGACCGCGGTGTACTCCTCTGTCTGAACGAATCGGATGGGAGCCTATGCTGGCAATTGGTCGTTCCGCGCATCGAAGGAGACCGTCACAACGACTGGCCAATGATCGGGATTTGTTCCGCTCCAACGGTTGAGGGCAATCGGGTTTATGTGCTGACCAACCGTTCGGAAGTTCTTTGCCTCGACCTGAATGGGCAAACCGATGGGAACGATGGGACTTTTCAGGGCGAAGGTTGGTACATGGCACCATCGGGCCATTTTCCTTATGAAGTGACTTCGAAAGATGCCGATATCCTGTGGTCGTACGATCTCAAACAGGAATTGGGAATCTGTCCCCACGACTCGCCCCATGCCTCAATTTTGATCGATGGTGACTTTCTATATCTAAATACTTGTAATGGTGTCGATTACAGGCATCTTGAAACGACAGGCATCAATGCTCCAGGTTTGATCGCACTTGATAAAAGGACAGGTCGGTTGGTTGCCAAAGACAATGAACATTTTGGCCCAAGGATTTTTCATTCCACATGGTCGTCTCCGGCAATGGGGGTTGTCAACGGACAGAAGCAGGTTTTCTTTGCCGGTCCCGATGGGATTGTTTATGGATTCGAGGCACTTAACGAAACGGCCTCGAGGGACCAGGTTCAACCGTTCAGGAAAATCTGGCAATTTGACTGTGATCCAAAGGCACCAAAGACCGACATCCATAAATATCTGAACAACAAAAGCATCAGTCCAAGCAATATTATGGGGATGCCTGTGTTTTACAAAAATCGCATCTATGTTGCCGGAGGCGGTGATATTTGGTGGGGAAAAAAGGAAGCATGGCTCAAATGCATTGACGCCACAAAAAAAGGGGACATTACGAATACCGGTGAAATATGGTCTTTCCCGCTTTCACAACATTCAGTTACGACTCCGGCAATTTCAAAGGGATTGGTTTACGCTACCGACTGTGGGAAAAACCTTCATTGTGTCGATGCTGAAACTGGAAAGCCGTATTGGGCGCAACAGCTAAGAATGGATTCCTGGAGTTCTGCCCTCGTTGCCGACAATAAAGTTTATGTCGGCTCACGCGGAGGCGATTTTTGGATCCTACGGGAAGGGAAAACCTTAACGGTGCTGGATTCGATAAAACTGGACAATCCCATCCATTCAACCCCTGTTGCTGCACATGGTGTATTGTATATTTCGACAATGAATAAGTTGTATGCGATAAAGAAGTGAAATAATAGGAAATAGATTGAAGTACATTGAAATATTTGGAAATACATTGAAATATTCACAGATCGGCTTTATGAAAAGTGGAGTATTTCAAAACAATATTGAGGCTTTATTGTTATATGTTTATCTCTATAAATGTCTAATATCGAAAATTTTATTTTGCCTTACTCCCCCTCATTTTAGGGGGGTGCAAGAGCAAATTTCCGATATTTTTGCTTGTTTTGCCATAAAAAACATCCTTTTCATTTAATTTATGATTATTTTACAATTTATTAACTTAAAATATTTGGTGGGTGTTGCGTTAGGGGTTACATTTGCATTACATTTTTTTTCATAAGTTTAGGTTTAGTTAGGTTAGTTAGTTTGGTTAGTTTTAGTAAAAGGATGGAGCCGCCCGGTTTCATCCTTTTCAATTTTAAACCATTCAATTCCCCACCTTGAGGGTTTCGTCAACACTCAAGGTGGGGAAGTTTGTTTTAATTTGAATCAATTGGTTACTTTCGCAGGAAATCGAAATCAACTGGGTTTATACCTTTGAAAATGAAGAGCAGAAAAATATTCGGACTGGAGAAAAACGTATTTTTTATGGGGTTGACAAGCTTCTTTACCGACACCTCCACCAAAATGGTTTATAGCATCATGCCCCTGTTCCTTCTTTCAATTGGGGCTTCAAAAACAAACATATCCTTAATCGAAGGGATTGCGGAAAGTACTGCCTCTTTATTAAAAGCATTATCAGGTGTCTGGAGTGACCGGATTGGGAAAAACAAGCCATTCATGATCATTGGATATGGCTTGACTGCCATCATCACACCTTTTTATGCGGCTGTTGTCAGTCCGATACAGGTATTGGTCCTTCGGTTTGTAGAGAGGGTAGGGAAGGGGCTAAGGACAGCACCCCGCGATAGCCTGATCAGTGGATCGGTCACAAATGGCGACGCCGGCAGAAATTTTGGTTTTCACAAAGCAATGGACAACAGCGGTGCAATATTGGGTCCGTTAGCTGCCTTCGTTTTGTTGTATTTCTTCCCCCTCAACTATGGTAACATTTTCATATTCGCAACAATTCCTGCCATAATTGGTGTGATTACGATCATTGCTTTCATCAAAGAAGTTCATGCGGGCAAACCTCATTCAAATATAAAATTCGCCTTCAACAGGTTACCCAGGAAATTCTGGGTTTTCCTTTGTGTGATTTTCATCTTCTCCCTAGGCAATTCTTCCGATGCGCTGCTCCTCGTAAAAACTTCCGAAACAGGAATAAAATCTTCAACTATTCCTTTTGTATATATGATCTTTAACATGGTTTCGGTATTGTTTGCAATTCCGATCGGTAAATTGTCGGATAAAGTAGGAAGGGAAAAACTGATCATTGCCGGTTTTCTGGTTTATGCCCTTGTTTACTTCTTGTTTGGCAGGTACAACAACATCAACGTTTTTATCTTTTTATTTGTAATGTATGGATTTTACAGTGCATTGACAGACAGCAGCCAGAAAGCCATGATATCCGATATCGTGAGTAAAGACTTAAAGGGTACTGGTTATGGAATTTACCACGCTGTGATCGGGATCACCTTGTTGCCTGCCAGTCTCATTGCCGGACTTTTATATGACAAAGTTGATTCATCTGTGCCATTCTATTTTGGAGCTGTGATGGCTTTGATTGCGGCTATCCTAATGATAGTCTTCGCGATAGGCTTTAAAGTTAAGGAAAGATCGTTATAAAGAATTTTGTTACCTTCGTAAATGATAAATCAATTCGAAAAACCTTTATAACCATTTTGTATTATGACTAATCAAGAGATTCGTTTATCTGTAGATGATATTTATCATAAAATTTGTCAATTACAAGAAAACTTGAAAGCAATTCGGGCGGAGTGTAAACACGAAAAGAAGGTTGAGGGAGTTAACTTTGAAATGGTGACATATATTTGCCTGATTTGTGAAACTTGCGGTGAAAGTTTTCCATCTTCTAATTGGTAATTAAAAAATAGCAATCACAAACGGGGAAATTAGGAAAAACTTGAAAACTCACAAACAGCTGATTAATAACATACTAAAATGCTCAAAATCGAAAAAACCAAAATCCTCCATTTCCCTTATGAAAGCAGCAAGAGCTACCGGAACCTGACAAAGGTCAAAGGTGGGATTTTCAGGAAAATGAACGATCCTGTTGAAATTGCCGATGATGTTACCTTTGGTGATTTCTTCAAGTTACTGATCAAAGAGAAAGAGTTGGTTAACACCATTTTCACTGCAACGCTTTATGGTGTTCCTTTTGATTTGCTCATAAAGGATTTCAAAAGGAAAGACAAAAAAGATGACCCGGAAATTCATTATCTCGAAATCTATTGGAATGTGGATTTAGACGAGGAAGGTATTATGATAGAACCTGAATTTCAATGTTATGGGCGATGGAATAGCAACGAAGACCCTGATCATTCTGGTTTAATAGGGCTTGATTTTACACCAATCAGTGAATTGAAATATTCGCCATTGAAATTAAACGAAAACCTTGAGATCTATGGCTCACAAATTAAACATGACAAAGCGAATTTAATCCTCGCGACAACCAAAAAATTTACGCTTTATGAAATCATAGATGCTGTTTTATTTGAGCTTTCATGGTACGGAACACCCGAAACAAGGGACAAGGAGGGCAAAGCCATATTGGAGGAAGTCCGAAATATCAAAACACTCGACGATGTGTTTGAATCAGAGGTTAATATGAGGGCATTAAGAAACAAGGCCGTAGATAAAATGGACAAATTTTTGCCAACCCCAACTACTAAAATGCCAATTTGAATTGATGAAGAAATTAAATCTTTAGGAAGTCAAAAATCAATTTAATTACACCCAGTACATTATGTTTGATCAAAAAAGAAAAATAAAGGAACGGCTTCAAAATTCTTTCGGCAAGGTAAAGGATGAATCTTTTACTTTTGAATTGATCGAAAGCTATTTTAAGAAGAAAGACAAAAAAGAAGCATTTCAGGTTCTTTCGGATAAAACATGTAACGATTTAGATTTCAATGAATTATTCATGTTTGTTGATAGAACAACCTCAAAAATTGGTCAACAGTGTTTATATGACACCTTGAAAACGATATCTTCCAACGACGACAAATTGATCAATCAGGAAAAAATTATCGATAAAATTAGCAGTGATCCTAACTTGAGATTAAATCTTCAGCTTCAATTGGACAAACTGGTGAAGGACGATACTTATTACATTACTTCATTATTTCAGCATCAACATGTAAAAGAGCCAAAGTGGTTTTTTGTAACCCGACTCTTGTCCTTTACAAGTTTACTGTCTCTATTCATGTTACCCTTTAGTCCTCCATTTGTCTTTTTATTGTTCGCGATATTTATCGTTAACTTTGGAATCCATATTTGGAATAAGCGCTTCCTTTATCAATACTTAGGCTCAATTCCGCAGTTATTGATACTAAACAACGTTGCCCGGGAATTTTCAAAATATGACTTTTTCAATGAAATAGACCATGATATTTCTGCTTCGATTTCAGTGATCGATAAGGTCAGGAACCGTATGTCGTTTTTTAAGCTGGAGAATAAGGTAGAAGGGGATTTTGAAATTATTTTTTGGGCCATGCTGGAGTTTGTAAAAATCCTGTTTCTGTTGGAACCCTTATTGCTTTTTGGGGTCCTGAAACAAATCGACACCAAAAGAAAGGAGATTGAGAAGGTATTTTTATTTGTTGGTTATATTGATACCTTGATTTCGATCGCTTCCTTAAGGGAGGGACTTGGTCAATTTTGTTTACCTGAAATTACCAGTAACAATAAAACACTGGAAGCGAATGCTGTTTACCACCCATTGATTGGAAATTGTGTACCCAATTCAATTCTGGTAAAGGACAAATCCATTCTTTTAACAGGGTCGAATATGTCCGGAAAAACCTCGTTTATCCGAACGATAGGAATTAATGCCATTACCGGATTGACAATCAATACCTGTTTTGCCGCACAATTCTCTTTACCAAGAACCCAGATCCATTCAGCGATAAGAATCAGTGACGATTTGATGAACGATAGGAGTTACTATTTTGAGGAAGTACTGACTGTCAAAGAGATGATCGATAGTTGCGGAAATGGGAAACCCAACCTGTTCCTGCTTGATGAGATTTTTAAGGGGACAAATACAATCGAACGGATTTCAGCCGGGAAAGCTGTACTGTCATTTCTTGCCAAGGATGAAAATATCGTCTTTGTATCCACCCACGACATAGAATTGGCCGATCTATTGAAAGATGAGTTTGAATTGTACCATTTTAGTGAAAAAGTCGATGATAAAACTGTGGATTTTGATTACAAACTGAAGGAAGGGAAACTTAAAAATCGAAATGCCATCAAGATACTTCAAATTAACGATTATCCTGATGTCATTATAAATGAGGCCATTGAATTATCTAAAGAATTGGATCAATCGAAGTGGCAAAGCAATAAATAGAAGGATAGGATGTCTTGAATGGCGTGAATTTGGAGAAAAACAAAAGTAATTCTCCATCTTCAAATTTTCAAATCCCCGAATTTTCAAATTACTTCCCAATCATTGGAAACAGTTTCCTGACCTGATCTTCATCAGGTTGCTTGCCATATTCGCAAATCTCGAAGGTTTCCACAGTTTTGACTGCATCCCCCTTTTCTTTGCCGTACCATTTGACCAACGATTCCCGTTCCTGGGCCGTGACGAGTTGGGTGTAGCGTTTCTCCACCCATTCTATCCGCTCTTTCTCCCCTTTCGGGACTTTGTCAAGGCTACCTGAAGTCCAGGGAAGCCATTCAAAGACCTGCGATTTGTGGGCTGTAATGGCATAGAATTTTTTGTCGTTTACGGTGGTGATGTCAACGGCGATATCGGGAGAGAAGGGGAGGGGTTTCTTAAAACCATCCTTTGAATAGAGGAAAACCGGGTTTACCTTGAGCGGAGGTACATCGGGTGCAACATTGGGCACGATGACAAGATAGGCTGCGTCCTGAACGATGATGGCTGTATTCCGGTGGTCGGGATGATAATCGTAGGGACGTGGACCGATCACCACATCGGCATTCCACTGCCGGATCAGCCGGATCACCTGTAACCTAACGTTCAGGTTGGGCATCAGTTCCCCATCGTGATTGTCGAGCACCACATATTTTACACCGAAACGTTTGCCTGCCTCTTCCGCTTCGGCCATGCGGATTTTTGCAAGGGCACCACCCCCTGTATTAAAGTGTCCCGCATCGCCGTTGGTCAGCGAGACAAACATCACGTTGTGCCCCATTTGTGCATAGAGTATGGCCGTGCCCCCGGCATCAAGGTCGCAATCATCGGGATGCGCCCCAATCACCACAATATTGAGTTTTTTTTCTTGAGACTTGCCACTAAAACAAACGAAGATGGCCACTAAAATTAACAAGGCTGTTTTCATTTTGGAAATTTATGTATATTGTTTATATTTAATTAATTAGCGGGTTTACAAAAATGCTGCTGGCTGCTAGCTACTAGCTGCTGGCAACTTGCTTCTGGCAAATCGTAGTCCAGACGAAAATCCTACTTCAAAGTCTAATTTCAACTGCATTTATCATCAGGAAACCGATCAAGTTTTGAAACTCCGCCAGCCGCCAGTTGCTAACCGCAAGCCGCCATTAAAGCACCATCCTCGAAACACCCAAAGCACAAACAAATACGGTAACTCCCATGACAATCGTTGCCGATGAATAGATTTTCAGCGTCGTATCGGTCTGGATATTTGAAAAACGTGTGATCACCCAGAAATAGGAATCGTTGGCATGTGAGATCATCATCGAACCGGCACCCATAACGACCATCGTCATAATTTTTCCGGTCTCGGAATCCAATCCAAGCGCTGGAAGCATGGGGGCGATAAACGAGGAGGCTGTAATGATGGCAACTGTCGAGGAACCCTGTGCGGTTTTGAGCAGGAAGGCAAATAGAAAGGGGACGGCCAACCCCAAACCTGTTTTTACAAGGACTTCCCCAGCATAAGCTCCAACACCGGTTTCCTTGATCACCATTCCGAACATTCCCCCGGCGGCAGTGACAATCAGGATTGGGCCGGCTTTGAGAACGGCACTCTCGAAAATCTCATTGATCGTTTCCATCTTCTTAAACCCAATTAAAAACAACGACAACAACATACCTGTAAAGAGTGCGATAACTGGTTGTCCGACAAATATTAAGGCGACAATAAAACCGTTTTGGTTTTTGAATCCGAAGGCAGTAAGCAAAGAGTTTAATGAGATTAACAACAACGGGATTACAATTGGAAGAAGGGATAAAAATACCGATGGGAGTATCTGGTTTTCAATGGATTCCACATCTGGTAAATCTTCCTTATGGGTAATCTGTCCTGCGTTGGTACGCCATTTTATCCAGTAAAAAGCAGCTATTGCTGCCGGAATGGCGAAAAGTGTTCCGACTAGGATCAACATTCCGATGTCCACTTTAAGCAGTCCGGCTGCTGCAAGTGTCCCTGGATGGGTTGGGACAAGGCAATGTACAGAATACAAGGATGTTGCCAGGACAATGGCTATAAACGGCATCGCTATTTTGGTTTTCGCACTGAACGATTTGGCCAATCCGCTAAGGATGATAAATCCTGAATCACAAAAGATCGGCATTCCCGTAATAAAACCGGTTATCCCCATCGCGGCGGCAGCATTTTTAGTCCCAGTCTTTCGGAGGATTGCAGTGGCAATGCTGATGGCACCACCCGATTTATCAAGCACAACAGCAATGATCGCCCCAAAGATGATCAGAAACCCGATGGATGCCATTGTAGAGCCAAAACCGTCTTTAAGCACGGCGACCACATTGGCAAATGGGACAGTAGTTAGTGCAAGTAACAGTGAGACAATGAATAACGAAACAAACGCATTGAGTTTGACCACTGAGGTCAGCAGGATGATCAGTAAAATGCTGATCAGAACAAGGATTGCGGTAATGACCATATATGAAAAAATGTATTGTTGCTGTTTTGATAATCTTTAGCACTTCACAAATTTAATAAAAGTGTTGAGAAACGGTGTTTTGGTTCAATAACAATAAGACCAATTAAAAATTGCAATCCATTGTTCTTTTTTATACTTTTATAGGTGACAAAGCTTTTCTCCCCGTGTTCTCATTGTAAAACCTTAACAGTTAAAAATGAATTTTTGCCATGAAAAAAGGGGTCAACTATTATTTGACTGGTTTGGTCTTCCTGATAGTTATCTGTTCTGACTGTAAGAAACTTAAGACCATCGAATTGCCGGTTGTTACTACTTTGGCCATCTCAACCATTGGTACGACAACAGCTGATTGTGGTGGCAATGTTGTTCAGGATGGAGGAGAAACAATCGTTGGTAAAGGAGTAGTTTGGGGAAAGGAACACAATCCAACCATGACATCCCATGAGGGATTTTCCAATGACGGAAAAGAATCAGGATCTTATGAAAGCCATATTACCGGTCTTCTTAGAAATACGGTTTATTATGTGAGAGCCTATGCAACAAACAGTGCAGGAACCAATTATGGAAATGAGGTTAATTTTACCACGTTGGCCGAAAGCTCAACTGTTGTTACATCAATTCCTGCTAATATAACTTCAAATTCGGTTTCATGTGGAGGGAATGTAACCGATGACGGAGGTGCAATCGTTGTGGAAAGGGGGATTTGCTGGAGCCTTGATGAAAATCCAATTACTTACAATAGCCATACTTCTGATGGGACCGGTAGTGGTGTATTTAGTAGCATGATCACACGTTTGACGCCGTATAGCACCTATTATATCAGGTCATATTCAAGAAGTTATATGGGTACTTCATACGGAAATCAAATTAGCTTTACAACTCTGCCTGGTCCGGGACAAGGTGAAATAACCTTTAATCCTGCATTATCATACAATAATGTATCAGACGTTGATGGGAATTCTTATAAAACGATCGTCATCGGTACACAAACATGGATGGCCGAAAATCTGAAAACAACAAAATTCCGCAATGGCGACCCGATTCCCAAGGTTACTGAAAACGTGGCATGGAAAAATCTTACCTCCGGTGCCTACTGCAATTACAACAATGAGGCAGTTTTTTCAGATCGTTATGGACGATTGTACAATTGGTATGCAGTGAATGATCATCGCAACCTCGCACCGGAGGGTTGGCACATCCCTACTGATACTGAATGGATAACATTAATTAACTTTCTTGGCGGTAATGAGATAGCTGGAGGTAAGCTCAAAGAAACAGGGACAGCACATTGGATTCCACTTAACTCCGATGCTAAAAATGAAGGTGGTTTTACTGCACTTCCTGGAGGGATGTTGTCAACTGGAAATGGGTATACCGGAATGGGCACCAATGTTTTTTGGTGGAGCGCAACAGAAGTGGATTCTTTTTATAGCGCATACTGGGAAGTTAGTTCCAGCTATAACCTGATCAACAAAGGTGGGTACAACAAGACCGATGGATATTCTGTTCGTTGCATAAAAAATTGATCGACTAATTGTTGATCATTGAGTATTATTGTTCCTAAGCAATTGATCATATCCTTGCCTTAATCTGTGCCAATTCCGAATCGTGGACGTGTTGTTCAAAAGTTTTCAGGTTGTATTCCTTCAGGATATCCTTGATCACCACATCTGGTGACAAGCTTTCAATAACCGACCATTCTTCTTCATGGTGATTGGTGATCCTGATTTTACGGCCATACTTCACCCTGATCTCTTCAAACCGTTGACAAAATGGCCAGGCGTGCAGAAAAGCTTTCTCAAGGTTGACCTTCGCACAAATCAGGTTGGGATCCCAAATCCCAGTTTGGGCGATAACCTCGCCGGTGAACTCACAAATCTTCGCCGTATTCTTCCTTGTACTGGAAACAACAATATATTTGTTCATCCATGCTTTCCCATTTACAACTTCACCTCCCGCGTAAGCCGAAGGCCAGAAAACAATTTCAGCCCCCTGTTTTTTCAACGATTTCCAACCGTCATCCCACAAGATATCAAAGCAAATCTGAATCCCTATGATCCCAAAATCGGTCTTAAAAACAGGTGGATCAAGCGATCCGGGAGTCATCCCATCTTCTATCTCATCTTCGGTAAGGTGGATTTTATGGTATTCGCCCATTGGCTCACCCTTTCGGTCAAACAAAACAGCCGAGTTGAAAATCTTCCCATTTTGGGAAGTATATACAGGACAAATCACGTAGCACCTGTTTTCCTTTGCAAAAGCAGAAATCCGCTTCAGGGCGATAGCCGACAAATCCACTTTCTTGGTCAGGGTTTTGATCTGATTTACATTGGATGTAGCAAATACCTCCGGTAGGCAAACGATATCGGGTTGGTAAGCAAGAGACCGCTTTAGGATACCAAGCATCTTGTCGGTCATTTGTGCTGGGTTATCGGCACTTAATCCATTTTGTGAAACTGTGGCGATCCAGACTTCGCGCGGCAAAATATTGGTTTCCAAGTTTTTAGCCTGAACTTCGTTTGACATTCCGGCAACTCCTATTGCTGTAAATCCTGCTGTTGCCGCAGTCTTGCCAATAAAGCTACGGCGTGATTCCAAATTTGTTTTCATATATCTCTTTTGTTAGTTTCGAAAAAGTGTCATTTTTTTTTCTTTAACCGGGGTCATTTCATCAAGAAAACGCTCCCATAATTCCAATGATAATGAGAACCCATTCTTTTCATTTAATTTATTCAATTCATTGGTCAGGTCTTGTTTGTTGATCTTTTTCCCCAATTTCAAAAGGTCGATTCTCATTAAAACGTCCTTCGTAAAAGTTCTTTTGGCATCGGCAAAGGTGACTGACTTCAAAAACTGTATGGTTTTATCTAAATTTAAAAGGATCAAAGCGTAAACGGCAAATTCTATTTTGTCAAAACCGATCAGGTAGCAGGTGTCGTCAAGCATCACAGGTTTGTTGTCCTGTGGCAGGATGAGCGTAAAATGAAATGTCTTGTAGAGGCCCGAAATCGCTACTTTAAAAGGTTTGAACGAATAGTCGCCTATTCCAAAGATTGAAAACAGGGGCTTATTAACGTAAATGCTTGATTTTCTGGCCGTAAAATTTGCCTGATGTTGTGTAAGGTAGTGATATGTCCTGGGATAATCCGTTTGGATAGTTTCTGTTTCCTGCCCAATTTTTTTTTGAGTAACGATTGTAAATTTTCTTGTCCGTTTGATCACCGTGTTTTTAAGGTCGGAACTTTTAAGCAACCCATAAACCAATCCTTCCTCCAATATTGCTTCTTCCCCCAACCCATTTACATAATGTCCATTCACTTTGTCCAATTCCATGACTGACGTACAGTCGTGTTTTAAGCCTTGTCGCCAAACAAAAGGAGATTCCCCGTCAATTTCTTTGGTGTGGATATAGGTGTCAATGTTTGAAACAAACTTATCGGCCAACCAACCAAATTGTAAATTTGGGGACTGGTTGTCGTAGAAATTGAATTCCTGGCACTTATAGGTTGGTCCGGAGTTGAATCGACAAGAAAACAAAGCCGCTTCCACCGAAACATTAAATTCTTTTTTACTGTCAATGCATTGTTTTTCAAGGGATGAGATTTTGTAACAGTTTTTGTATTGGTCAAAAACAAGGTTTTTGATCACCGAGTTTTTGACCAGCAACAACAAATGGCCATTCACATTTTGAAAGGTTTCAATCATATTCAAAGTGATTGATTCTGCAATGTCAAAATTGCCTTTTCCTGTCATCGCATCCAAACCGTTGTGGTTTTTAAAATTTGTTTTCTTCGGAAGGTTCGTTGAATGAAGGCTTCCCAATTTTGAATTGGTCACCCATGGCGGATTTCCGATAACCAGGATCTCTTTTTGAGAAAATTTTTCAGCTATTTGTTTGAAGTCAAAATCAAATACGTCACAATGAAGGATTGAAATTTCCGGCTTGTTTGAGTTGGGATGGTCCAGAAAATAATCCATGATGCTAAATTTGGTTTCCCAAACATAGGGCTTGTAAATTTCAACGCCGAAAATGGTTTGAATGTTATTAAAATTACGCAAGGATGCTACAATAAAACTCCCTTTTCCGCAGGTTGGCTCAATTACAACCTCTGGAAAAATGTTCTTCGATGACAAATTCAAGGTAACTTGATTGGCCAAATAAGGATTGGTCTGAAAGTCCCCATATTCTGCCCTGTCAAGCATTTCATAAATAGGATCGCTAACCGAAAGGACTTCTTTAAGCGTTTCCAATTCCTCGTTATTGTCAAAGAATTGGTTGATACCGAATTTATCAACCATTTCTTGATTTGCCCATTCATAGGATATAACAGTCTTCAGATTATCATTTAAGTAACCTGAAACCTGCTGCGTGATATTTGCTTCAAATACTTTCATCCTGGAGGACTATTACAGCTTACGATTTTGCTTTATTTCTGACTTGAATAGTTGATGTAAATATACTATTTACAGAATAAGATCTGGCCAGTCTGAATCCAAAACAAAAGTTCAATAGGGGACCCTAATTTTATCCGGCTTTATTCATTTTGTAATATATTGAATATTAGACTAATAACTATTTAAGCAATTTCATGGTTTGAATGGTAACCGGCTCCAATAATCCCGATTCGATCAAAGGGACTTTAGCCCATGGAATCCGTGTTTGATCAGAAGCCTAGATATTGGTTCCTGGAATTATTGTGGTCAATACATTGGTATGCTGAATTTAGCTCCTTACCAGGATACCACCAAATTACCGGTCACATTTTCGATTAAGAAGTACTTGCCCAATTTTTCATCACCAAGTGCAAATGGAAACTGCCCTGTTTTCCAGGGATAGTCCGAATTCACATAGGCATGAAAAGTTTGGACTGTTACATCATCCTGTGGATAAACCCGGATGATGCCATTTTTTAAGCCAGTCACCTGGAACCGTTTTTTGATTCCCATTTGTCCGGAGTGAAGTTCTTTACAGGAAACGATCCCATCATTCTGCGTAATAAACAGTCGACATTCCCGGTTCCAGGCAGTGGGCATCACATAAGTAGAATTCCCTTTTTCAAGTTTGGTCTCCAGTCCCAACAACAGAGGTGCCCCCTGAGCCATTTTGAACCGGAGTTTTACTATATTACTCGGATTGTAACCAGAAAAGATAAAGGCATTGTCGGACCGTGAGATCGTAAGAACTGGATTTTTTATTTCGGGGCTTTGCTTGTCAACAGCGCATTCGATTCCAAATTCTTTCAGGACATAACGCAGGTAAAGTGGAGCCATCAACCATTTTGAGGGATCATCTGGCGTCAATAAACGGCCACCTGTAAAACTACAGGAATTTGTGCCACGCAGATAGGCAACTTTACCGCCGTGCCACTCCGTTTTGCTGCGGGTCCATACAATGTCGCGTTTTGCACCCGACTGTTCCACTTCAACCAATTTCCGGGTATCCACATCTTTTGGATTTTTGAGGATTGTTTTAATTCCACCAGAAGAGAACAATGCCTTGTGCCTTAAAATACCAGGATATTTAATATCTAATATATCAGGCATATAACCAGAATTTATCCTAAATTCGCCTTCCAATGGCTGGATGTTTTTAAGGTTCAGAAAATCCATAAATGCTTCGCCCGAATGATCGACGGGACCAAAAACAATCAGTTTACCTCCATTTTCGACGAAACGGATCAGTGAAGATTCCAAAGTTGAACCAGCTTCAGGAGCAATGGTTACAAGGATCGATTCATTGAAAAGATCCGGTTTTTTGTTGATTACTGATTGAACGGATGTTGTGGAAATCACTGTATTTAAGGGTGTTCCATTGTTGATTGCCTGACGGATGAACCAATCGCCATAATAAATTTCGGGAAGCCGGTCTTTGAATTTATGCGCCCATTCATGGTATTCGTCAAATGGATAAACCCAGACCAACGGACCCGGAGCTGTCGGAGCGTCCATTCTGGCTTTTAAAATATTGGGTGTCACTTCGTTTGGCACCTGAACCGGCATATTGCCATAAGTATCATCAATGGTCAGAAAACTCAGGTGGGTAGGGATTCCTATATTTCCATTGGCATCAATTCTGCTTACCGACAATGGAAGGTAAATGTCGTGCGGTTCGCGGCCATAGCGGTCGAGCCACGGACTGTTGACCCACCAGGGGTCGTGGGTATAATACCTGAACAGGAACCGGTTGTCAGGCAATTCGGACATTCGTGACATATATCCAACCATCTCCAATCCAAAGTCGCCATCGAGGGCGGCCCATGGGGAGTTGGGTGGAGGTAACATATTGAAATTCCCTTTGTAGATGTTCTTTAAATCAACCGCATCCCTTGCAAGGTCGGCGCCGACCGAAAGGTTTGTGCCGCGTGTCTGTATAGGGAATTTTGGACATTCCTTTCTGAAGAGCTTCCAAAAATCAATGATTTTCATGGTTGCCCCTTCGAGTTTTTCCTGGTTAAACCCTTTTCCTGAAAAGATGGCCCCTGTTGCAGACCAACCTTCAGCCCCAAATCCAAACCCATTGCTAAACCAGATAAAATCGAACCCTAGATCGGAAAGGAAATGCTGGCTTTGCGCTCCAAAGAATGTCCCGAAAGGTGTCCTGGCAGGAATCCCCTGTGGAAACCCGGCATAAGGTTCGGTATCGGCTTTTAACTCCGAGTAACAACTGACAAAGGTTTTTTGCCCCATTGCGTTGCCACCCAAAATCTCAGGGTGTTTTTTGTATTTGAATTCAGATTTCGCAAATTCGGGGCCCGGATCGAAAGTGGCACCTACACAAACAGGTTTTCCGGTAATGCTGCGACCCGCCTCTTTCAAGGACTCAATGATAAATTTGAGGTCGCCATACGAATAGTTGGGTGGATTTTCGATGTAGAGATAAGCCCGTTCATGAAGAGATAGCTCTGCGGGACCCGAACCCACTTCATGGTCTGTATTTGGGTTGCCCATGTATTTTGCCCATTCCAGCGGTTGACGCAGATTCCCTTTGTAATCCAGGATTTCGGAACCATCACCTGTCCATAGCATGACCGAAACGGTATCGGTTTGGCGCAGCAGGGCAGACCATTGCGTAAACACCTCCCTTGCAACCTCCTGGATATAAGCCTTGTCGTTTTTCTTGAACGGCTTGAGCGACATTTCCAATGTGATGTTGTGGAATCGGTTTTTCTGAAGGGCCGGGTCTTCAATATTTGTTTTTTGTTGTCCGAAACTTTGGGTTAGTAATGCCAGAATTAGGATTATGGCGATGAAATATCCAGATCGTCTCATGGTAAAATATGATTTATCTCCTACGGATAAAATTAGCAAACTTTGGGATAGAAAATTTTCATACGAAGAATAGTGATACGAATTGTAAATAGTATCAAATCACTAATTTACCCTTGAAGTGATGTAATTGACATACTCGATCAGTGCAGATTTGACCTCCGATTCCGGATAGGCCGATAACTGTGCGATAGCCTGATCATTAAAAGCATACATGATCTTCTCGGCATAATCAAAACCACCATGCGATGCGACAAATTCGTTCACTTCTCGTATATCGGTTGTTGATTTCGAATGTTTCCTGACGATTTTAAGTATCCGTGACTTTTCTTTGCTCTCAGTGCTGTTCAAGGCATGAATAAGGGGAAGGGTAATTTTTCTCTCCCGAAGGTCATTTCCTGTTGGCTTCCCAATTAGATTCGATTTTTGGAAATCAAAGAGGTCATCCTTGATCTGAAATGCCATACCAGCATATTCCCCAAATAGCCTCATCCGCTCTATAATTTCCTTATCATCTGTAACAGAACATGTTCCAACTGCTGCACTTGTCGCTAGCAAGGAGGCTGTTTTTTTCCTGATGATTTCAAAATAGACCTCTTCGGTAATGTCCTGCTTACGGGCCTTTTCGATCTGAAGGATCTCTCCTTCGCTCATATCGCGAACAGCTGTACAGATATGGTCGAGTATATCATAATCGCGGTGCTCGATCGACCAAAGCAACCCTTTTGCCAGTATGAAATCCCCAACCAAAACGGCAATTTTATTTTTCCAAACGGCATTGACAGAGAAAAAACCGCGTCGCTGGTAGGAGTCGTCAACCACATCATCATGAACAAGTGTGGCAGTATGCAGCAATTCTATGGTCAAGGCAGCATGATAAGTCCTTTCATTGAATGTCCCATTCAATTTCGCTGAAAGAAATACCATCATTGGACGCATCTGCTTTCCTTTACGGCGCAGGATGTAATTAATAATCGTACTTAACAGTGGTAAGTCACTTTTGGTTGCTTTTTGAAAATAGGGCTCAAACTTAACGAGCTCCTCTTTTATGGGTGATATAATCAGTTCTTTTGATGACATTCTTTAAAAATTGTATTCCTTCCTAGTTGTACTCCCTCACGTCAAAGGTAAGAATTAATTTCGATCCCGAAATAATAGTTTGTAGCCATTCTAAATTGTATTCCCATATTTTGAATTTCTTTTAAATATTCGTTTGTAAGTATTTATATATGTGAATATTAAATAATGCGTTTTCATCATTCATCGTTTGATCCGGTTTTGCAGCTCAATGATTCACCGAGGTCTAAAATAATTTTTCATATATTTGCATCAATAATTAAAATGTTCGAATTCTCTTTCAAAATAATCTACAAACAAGCTTTGATAATGAACTATGCTGAACTAAATATCGATAAGTTAACTGTAGCTACCGAAATGTTAAAAGCTATAGCACACCCTATGCGAATTGCAATCGTTGGTTATCTGGACGGTGGGGTGCATCTTTCAGTAACCGAAATTCACGAGCGGTTGGGTATAGAGCAATCAACCACTTCGCACCATCTTGGGATCCTTAAAGACAAGGGTGTTTTAAACTCCAAGCGTGATGGAAAAAATACCTACTATTTTTTAAAGCACTCAGCCTTAACAGGCATTCTCGACTGCATCGAAAAATGTAAATATGGAGACTAAGTATTTAATTGTTAAACATTTACATGTTCTTATAAGCCTGGACTTTTAAAATTCAAGGTTGCATCATCAAGAACCAATATCCAGTCGTTACCACGTCCCATTGTTGGTGTCTTAAAGATTTTTAAACCATTCCCCGGAAAATTCCCAATTGATTTGGCTTCTCCATTACGTGGATCGAACCACCATGCTTTGATTGTTTTTGCCCCGATTCGATCCAATTGAACCGTGACATCCCAACCTGTTGGAATATAAACCATGGCATATCCCTGCCCACGGGTTGCAACAACATAATCCGTTTCGGGATAGTAGGCAGTTGTGATCAATGACTGATCGGGCACACGTGACAGAAATGGACGGGATTCAATTAACCGGCGTGCATGAACAAGGTCACCTGCCCCGGGAAGATCCAATACATCGTACCAGTTGTGTCGTGCCAGGCCAACAGGTTCGTGATCGGGTGACAACATTTGCCAGATGGGGTGGCAGCCGTAAGTATGGCCAAAACCACCTGAAAAAAGGTCCCAATACATGGCCTGGCGTACATCGGCATCATCAAACCAACCCAAGATTTCAGGCTTCCAACCCACGGGATGATCCTCGTAACGTGGTTCACCATCAAAACAAGGTTTGACAGGCTTTAAATCATAATCACGGGCAATAATTCTCTTGTAGATGGCATAACTTCGTTGTCCGTGCCCTGTCTGGCACATGTTGAAATCGAGCCACTTGCTTTGCTGAAACCATTCGGAAGAACTGCGTTCGCCCCAAGGATGAAAGGTCATCAGGTGGCGTTGATCGACAAATTTTATCCCATTGCCGATGGCTTCCCAGATCTCTTTATTCTTTCCGCCACCATCCCGGTCACCACCATTGATCCAGATGATATTTGGGAAGGTTTTATATCGGTTGCCAATCCATTTCCCATAGAGAAAGGCATTGTCCCTGGTGAAAATTTCCGGACCTTTTCCCCACTGTTTATCGACCTTATCTCCCCATGTTGGAAGAAGTCCGATAAAGATCCCCTTTTCTTCAGCTTTTTTGATCACCCAATCGACATGGGCAAAATAAGCTTCGTTTGGTTTTAATGGATTGTTGTCGATCAAAGGTTCGTTGCCTTCCATATTTGGTGTGTTCAGACCATCAAGTTCAGCAAGTGCAACTGCCTGAATCACAGTAAATCCCTTTGAACGTCGGTTTTCGAGGTATTTTTCGGTATCTGCCTTATTTAAACGATGGAACAACTCCCACCCGGTATCACCCAAATAAAAAAACGGTTTCCCATCGGCAAAAACAAGAAACCGCATATTTTCTGAAACTTTCAGGTCTCCATGTTTAAAATCCACGGAAGGGCCTTTCCAATTGGTTTCCTGGGCAGAAGAATTGAAAAGGGAAATAGATAGAAATAGGGAAATAAATAGTAATATAGAAATAGATGGAAATATTGAAATAAGTTGAAATTGTTTCATTCAGTTGTATGTTAATCAATTAGAGAATTTCAAGTTCTTTAAGATCGTCAATTACAATATCGGCACCCGAATCCCAAAGGACACAGTCATCAAGAATACCTGTATTAACCGCTACTGTATAAATCCCTGCAGCTTTTGCCGACTGTATGCCCAAAGGTGCGTTCTCGATCACGACGACTTCGTCAGCCTTTAATCCTGATTTTTCCAGAGCTGTGAGGTAGGGTTCAGGATGGGGTTTGCCATGCGTAACATCCCGCCCTGAAACGATCCGATCGCGGGTAATCAATCCCTCAAAATCAAGGAGTAAAGCATCCAGGAATTTATCCTGTGAAGATCCTGTGACCACCCAAATTGCAAATCCTTGTAATTTAAGGTTTTCCATCAATAATTTCGCACTTTTGAAAGGCAATGCATCGGGATAATCGGCAATAATTTCTGTTTTTTTTGAATAGATCCGATCAATCTCCAGTTCAGTGGCATTCCTGTTTTCGTTTTCCTGAAATACGAGGTTAATTGTTGACGCCGCCGTACGTCCTTCGTTGTGATATACCATTTCCTGAGGAAAATCGATACCGAAGTGGCTGAAAGCACCGCTCCAGGCTTCGGCATGGTAACCCATTGAATCATAGAGAACTCCATCCATATCAAAGAAAATACCCTTCTTGTTGTGGAAAGTCTTGTATAGGGAACTGTTGCGATCAACCATATTTTGAAGATAAATTCATATTTGAACCGCAAAGTTCTAAAAATATTGATGAATCTGTAGTCCCGGCTCGACCAAAAAATCTGAAACCTTTGTTATGAATCATTGGATTTGGATAATTTTGTGAATATTAATTTTAACTAATTTTTAAAGCATATTTTGCCATAAATGTTAAAACAGCACCTTCCCATTGTTACGAAATTAGACGAGGAACCTATAACAAAAGGTAAACAGTTGTTGGCCAGAGAATCTTTCCTGGTAAGTCGTCAGGATAAGGAAAAACTGAACGGACACCAAGCTTTTGTGCTCTGGTTCACAGGCCTTTCCGGATCTGGAAAATCGACCATTGCCCGAATGCTCGAAAAACGGTTGTTTGATACCGGAATAAGAACTGCCATTCTTGATGGAGACAACACCCGCATGACGATCAACCATGACCTCGATTTTTCAAGCGCCGGACGTCATGAAAACATCAGAAGGGTAGCAGAAATGGCAAAACTGCTTAACGATGCAGGTGTGGTTGTGATCACGTCGTTTATTTCCCCCTTCGAAAACGACAGGGAAATGGCGCGAAAGATCATTGGAAGTGATTGTTTTAAGGAGATATTTATTGACGCGACTCTCGAAATTTGTATTGAGCGCGATACCAAAGGGTTATATAAAAAGGCGTTAAACGGGGAGATCCCTGATTTTACCGGGATTAGCAGTCCATATGAACGGCCACAAAAACCAAATCTTATTCTATCCACCTCAAATGATCTGCCGGAAGAATCTGTCACTCAGATATTCGAATGGCTATCAAAATCAAGTTTGTTTTAGTGCTCCCTATCATTCAATTTATAACCCGACCTTTTCAAAGACACGATAATTTGTCTGTTCATTGGCTATCTTTTGATTGTATATATTGTAAAGTGGCCGTTTTCTCAACACCTGGTTTTGCTCAAAACCTACTGGCTGATAATAAATCGAACAGGAAGTATCAGTAAAGCTGAAATCGGCATGGTCGATAACAAACAGCCCACCAACCTTAAGTTTTTGATCCAAAACCTTGATTTCAGATTCAAATTGTTCAAATGTATGGCCCTTGACTATCCGGTTGTCACTGCTTGTCCTGTTCTCGGTCCGCTGAAAAACTGCCATACAAAAAATGGCGTCAAAATCCGTCATAATCTCAAAAGTCCTTGATTTACGGTTTAAAAATGTAAAGTTTGGATTTCGGCTCAACTTTTTGCATTGCCTGACACACCAGGAATTGATGTCCACACCAATAATCCTGGTATGTGGAAAATATTCCCCCAAAGTAAAAACTTCTTCACCTGTTGAACATCCAAATGAGAGTATCTTGGGGTCTTTGCGATTGCGAGCCGCAAAAAATTCGGTGCATTTTTGGAAAACCAATGGATAACGGTTTTTTAAAGTAAAAGTAGCCCGCTGATGCAGGTTGTCGCGGGAAAACAAACCTGCAAGTGTTTCGGACCTCATTCTCCCATTGGTGCCAAGCTGAAAAACAAACCAAACAAACTTTAATATCTTGAATAATAACAAGATAAAGATATTTTTGGAATTTCCGATTCGTTTAATTCTATCTTTCAGGTTCATATGGTGCAAAAATAAAATAAAAGTAATATCCTGCATTCCAATAAAAATAAAAAAATATTTTTGTGAGAATGGATCTAAAAAATATATTTATACATTTGTGGTAGTTAAACTCATTTGAAACTAAAAAACAGTGCCATGGAAAACAAAACCCCCAAAGCTATCTGGCAAAAACCGGAAATTATTGATTTGGATATGAATGCAACAAATGGAGTTGGTGGAGCTGCGCCAGAAACACCCGAAAGCGGTCCCCCGGTATCATAAGATCAGTAATTCCCCTTTTTAGGGATTTTAGTACCTTAAAAAAGGGAAAATTTCTGCAACATTGATGCGGTGACATTAGATTATTCAGGTTTTCAAGTCAACCAAAACGATTTTTTAATGGTGAGGCATCGTGTTGTATGCGTATGTGGCAATAGATGGTGTTGAATTTATTATGGTTTCAAATCTCCAATGTGATCTTTTGTAAGGTTAATTGGAGATTTGATTTCTTTTTGAATTAACACCTCGTTTTTCGGTCATAACTGTTACTTCAATTGTGATGGGAAAGAATTTATAATAGGTCGAATATGCCGATCGGGAGCTTTTTCTATGGTTGTTCGAAACTGTCCACTACAAAGTTTGTTTAATTAGCGACCTTAATCGAACCAATAAGGAGTTTCAATAACCGAATTTTTAATAACCCGATTAAACACGAGTTAAACTTAGGACGGAGCCCTTTAAAAATTAAACTGTCCAACCTTGATCTGAAACGGCACAGATTATGGATAGATTAATTTTGTCTTCTGATTTAAAATTTGGTTACTGGAAAACTGAAATTTTACCATCTCATTATCTTCACAACACACAACAATGATCTATTTTGTTTAATAGATTGAAAGGTATTGAACAATATCACACAAACAAAAACCAAATTTATTATGACCTTAATAAAAGTAATACCTTACTCCCCCAATCAATTTAGGCGAATTTTAAAACAGATCTCTCAATTACCTGGTTTAGGATATTCTTATCCCCAGGATCAATTATTGACACTAACGAGCTACATGGAAGGAGATGCAATCGGCACCGATAGTTAGAAATGCCTTGATCTTGCGAGTGTTACAAGGATTTTATCCAGCGAATTGGCCACCGGCAGATCAGATCTTGGGTAAAATAAGGCGAATATATTATCACGCCAAAAGGAAACAATTTATTTAGGGAAATCTTTAGTATCTGAACTTTATGAGCTATTTGTTTGGGATCATCGATTTTAGTGGAACCAAAATTATGGAGGATGAGCTTAATAAACTTGATCTGGCAGTAAAAGGAGCGGATTTTGTATCGCATATGGAATTGTCTGAAAAATATGCCATTGGATATAGTCATAACCCTGGAAGGATTCCAAATTGTGCCATTTACAAACACAAACACTTGGTTTTACTGGCAGACCTGCGAATCTATAATACAGACTTACTAAAAACCTACTTCGAATTCGGCAATCAGTGCGAAGCATTTGCCAAAGCTTTTCTGAAATGGGGGGTGCAATGCCCCAAATATATCAATGGGGATTTTGCGGTTGTTGTGATTGACCTGCAAACCAATGAAGCTCACCTGATCCGTGACCATATCGGAGCAAGGCCATTGGTATATTACCAAAAGGATGGCCGTTTGATTTTTTCATCACATGAATACGGCATTGCTAAAATGGGATTGTTCAGGCCTAAATTATCTGAAGACAAACTACTAAGAAGGCTTTTTAGGTTTAAATCAAAGTATTCACAAACAGCATTTGAACATATTTTAAAACACACCCCTGGTCATGTGTTAACTTTTACGCAATCAGGCATCTTAGATTCTGTTTTTTGGAAGCCGGAAAAAATTGCAACCAATTATAGGATTTCGTTTGAAGAGGCTGCCTCTCAATTACGCCAACTGATTATCCGTGCAACAGTTGCCCGAATTGAGACAGGAAAGACTGGCGTGCATGTAAGTGGTGGGCTGGATTCTACAGGAATTGCCTGTATTTTAGCTGATTGTATCGCTGATAGAAATAGGTTGATCGGATATTCATGGACACCTGAAGAATTGAACGATGCAGGTGATGACCAAAATGAGAAAGAGTTTATCGATAATTTTTCAACGGACAAAGGAGTTAAAGTGCGTTACCTGACCGTATCCAGTAGTGAATTTATAAAGGATATGGTCGATCCCGAATTTGAGATCATGCAAATCGAATGCCCTACGATGCGAATGGCAGGTGAAGATCAGGTTACCACATTGTTCAGCGGCTGGGGAGGTGACGAGTTTTTATCCCTCAGCCTCAGAGGCGTTTTTAACCATTTCTTTTTCAATTTAAAATTCCGTTGGCTTTATAAATTCGTTCGAAAATATGGGATAAGATCAACGATTTACTTTGCAAAGAATGAGGTTTTACCATTATTCGTTCCATTTGGATTGCTTCCAACATACCGGCCAACTGACTGGATTATTCTTAAATTGCTGAAAACGTCCTTCATCTTAAAACATTGGAAGTTGATTTTTTTTCACCACAATGAACATGTTTTCGGATATGGAAGTCGCAAAAAACTAATAATTAAGCAACTAAAGTTGTATCATCTTCCTGCAAGAATGGATTCCTGGGCCTATCATTCCGAAAAATTTGGATTTGAATACAAATACCCATTGCTTGATAAAGATGTTCTCGAATATTGGTTTAGCCTACCTGTTAATTTTACATTTGAAAAACTGATCACAAGAGGGCTTTACCGTGAAATAATGAGAGGTATCCTTCCTGAACCGATCAGAACTAGAGAAGATAAAAGCGAAACATTGAGGGTAAAATATTTGGTGCAAAACATGACGAATGGGAAAGAATATCTCGAAAAACTTTTTGAAGCCATTCCTGACCAAGACCATCTCCCTTTTTTCAAGACAAAGGCCTATCGGAAATTGTTTGAAAGTTCATTTCCAAAAAAACGCCGTAAAAAGTGGTTTTTTATGGAAAGACTCTACATTTACATACGAAATGTGGAATTGGCTAAAAAATACATTGGCAAATGAAAAAAAGAGAGTACAGTTCATGTAAAAGAAAATTGCAGCAACTGAAATGTGCCAATTACGAAAATGGCCGCATAGTAATAAATAATATCTTAATTTTCACTTTAAATAGTATCCTATTAATGAAACCAGCTCGATAAACTAAATTGCAATTCAACCTGATGAGTTTCGGGAAAAGTATGAGCAGCTTATCTACGACATTGACACATTGGACTATAATAAAAATAAATATTTTATTCAAACCAATGATTTTGATAATAATTATTAGTTTTGTTCTGATAACAGTCAATATAATTTGAATATTTTATAGCAAAAATTATGGAAAACACGACAACAAAAGCAACCTAGCAAAAGCCCGAAATGATCGATCTGGACATTGAACTTACTGATAAACTAAAGTTTACATTGCCTGATGAAAGCCTTACTATGTTAGGTCCATCTGCATCTTTGTATGAACTTTAAGTTTGGTAAAGTTATCTCCGGTCCCTCATAATTGGAGGGATTTTTTTAAAATTTGAATATTCATATTCTTATAAATCTAAAAGTGCCAAATGGTTATTGATTTTCCGGTCTCAAATGTAGCAATCAAATACAGTCAACCTTTTTCAAAGCTTGATAACCCAGTTTTGGATTATCCGCGTTTTCAGGTAAAGGAAAACGAATTTTTCATGGAGGTTGACCGGATTGCACGGTATCTGGTTCGGAATGGAAATGAAATATTCATTGACCAGCACGACGAGGCTGACCGTGCCTCTGTTTACCTGTTTCTTGCAGGTTCGGCTTTTGGAGTCTTGCTTCACCAGCGATGTATGCTGCCCCTTCACGGCAGTTCCTTTGTTTTCAATGGGAAGGGAGTCGTCATATGTGGGGCAAGTGGGGCAGGAAAATCATCGGTGGTCGCTTCTTTCTGCCTGAATGGGGGTATTTTTATCAATGACGACATTACCCCCCTAAATATCACGGATAGCCAAACGACAATTGTTCCCATAAGTACAAGGATAAAATTATGGGACGACACCCTCGAAAAGTTAAACATAACGAACACCGATCTGGAAAAAATCAGGCCTACAATAGAAAAGTTTTACCTGCCGGTAAGCGATTCTTGTATTGAGGAAAAACGGTTCGATCAACTTTATATTCTTGCTACACACAATAAAGAGGAGTTTATCGTAAAAGAACTGGGTGGTGTTGAAAAATACAATGCGATCCGGTATCAAATCTACCGGAAGATGTACCTCAAAGGAATGCCTGAAACTGAGAAAACCTATTTCAGGCAACTTTTAAAATTGTCAACTCAAATCACTGTCAAACAAATAGTTAGGCCGAATATATGTGATGTTCGTGATACAATGGCATTTATCAGAAAAGAGATTGGTGAATGAAAAATTTTGTCTGGTTGGTTTCCTATCCAAAATCGGGAAATACCTGGTTTCGTATATTTTTATCCAATTATTTGAATAACAGTGAATTACCTGCCACTCTTGAAGGGATTGAATCAACTCCGATTGCTGGCAATGCGATACTGTTTGAGGAGCTGACCGGTTTAAACCCATTTGAATTAACCCCGGAGGAGGTTGACGTTTATCGTCCGGAAATCTATACATTTGCTTCAAGGGAGATTGAAGGTGTAAGTTACCGCAAAACCCATGATGCCTATACCATGAACACCAATGGTGAACCACTATTTCCGGCTGAAGTTTCCAAAGGTGCTGTCTATTTTATCCGTAATCCATTGGATGTCTGTGTCTCCTACGCAAATCATGGAGCGAGCCAGATAGAAAAAACAATCAAATTATTGCTGAACGAAAAAGGGTTAATTGCCGGAAAGAGGAACGGGCAGTTGCGGCAAATGTTGTTGTCGTGGAAAGGCCATGTGGAGAGTTGGCAAAACCAAACTTCAATTCCAATCCATTTCGTGAGGTATGAAGATATGAAACTTAAACCAATTGAGGCGTTTGGATCAGCCATCCGGTTTTTAGGATTGGAATATGATGAAGAACGGTTGGTCAGGGCAATAGGGCACAGCGATTTCAAATTGCTTCAAAAAATGGAAGAAGAGACTGGTTTTCAGGAGCGGTTGCAAAAATGCAAATCTTTTTTTTGGAAAGGTGAAATAGGTAATTATCGGAATTATTTATCAGATAATGATATAGAACGAATTGTAGATTATAGTTCGGATATTATGAAAAAATTTGGATATCTTAGTGCCGACAACAAACTTGAAATTTAATAAAGAATGGAAAAATATTACAAGAACAATGAAATACTCGATGGCAACCTTGAGGGAAGCCTGGTGATGATGGACATCCAGAAGGGGAAATATTTTAGTTTGAACCCCGTTGGGAAAAGGATCTGGGAGATGATTGAACAGCCTAAAAGTTTTGATGAAATTATCAATCTGCTTCAGGCTGAATTCGAAGTGACCCCTGAACAATGCAGTTCAGAAGTTATTGAGTTTTTGGCAAAGATGGAGAAGTCGGGAATCGTAAAAAAAGGATAAATTGATCACCAAGTTTTTATCGCTTCCGATCAATGAAAAGCTGTTGCTCATTGAAGCAATTGTCCTTCTTTTTATCTCAAAAATAATTGTCTGCTTTCCATTCAGGCACTACGTTAAATTACTCCGTCCGGTTGGGAATCCGCACACAGAACCGGATTTAGTCCTTCTTTTCAATATCGGTAGATCCCTTCAAAGGGCCAATAAGCTTGCTTTTTGGAAGAACATCTGTCTTGTAAAATCGGTTGCTGCCCGTTTTATGCTTTCAAGAAGGAGAATACCCTCGGTTTTTACGCTTGGCCTGTTTTTCCACGATGAAATGAAATTTGGGGCACACGCCTGGGTAAAATCGGGTGAAGTCTTTGTCACACCAAGAGGGGACAGCAACTTTAAAGAAATTTTTTCAATCTGAACCCGATGAGTACCATTTTTGTCATTTTTTATTTTGCCGGGGAAAAAATAAAAGAAGAAGATTTTCAACTACTTGCCGGGGCGGTTAAGGGGGAATATTTTGTTTCACAGGCTGAAACAGGGGATCACTACGCTTTGGGATTCAACTACTTACCAGATAAGAGTTCCAGAGGCTCTATTTTACACCATCAGGACCTTGTTTTATTGGCCGACCTTCGTGTCTATAATCTTGATAAGCTTAAGACTCATTTTGATTTCGCAAACGAATATGAGGCATTTGCCAAAGCCTTTTTAAAATGGGGAATCAGTTGTGCAGATTATATTAGCGGTGAATTTGCAGTCGTGATCGTTGACCAGAAAAACAATGAAGCGCATCTGATTCGTGACCATATTGGTGCCAGGCCATTGACCTATTGTTATTTGGCAAAACACCTTATTTTTTCGTCGCATGAATATAGGATTGCAAAATCGGGTCTTTTTCCTACCCGATTATCTGAGTCCCAACTAATAAAGCGTTTTTTTAGGATCAAATCAACTTATTCGCAAACCGAATATGAACAGATTTTCAAAGTTACACCAGGTCATGTGGTAACGATCTCCCGGAATGGAGTAAGAGATACGGCTTATTGGCATCCTGAAAAAATAAAAACAAATAAAAGTATCATTTTCAGCGAAGCTGCAGATCATTTGCGCCAACTTTTGATCAGTGCAACTTTGGCACGACTTGAACCCGGAAAGACGGGCGTTCATGTAAGCGGAGGACTTGATTCAACAGGAATTGCCTGTATTTTAGCTGATTATATTGATGATAAAAATAGGCTCATTGGATATTCGTGGACTCCTGAGGAATTGAACGATGCTGGGGATGACAAAAATGAAAAAGATTTTATAGACGAATTTTCGGATGAAAAGGGGGTAATGGTCCGGTATCTAACCCTTGATAAAAGTGATTTTGCCAGGGATGCTGTGGAACCTGAATTTGAGATCATGCACATGGAGTATCCCACAATACGGATGGCTGGAAAGGATGGGGTAACCACTCTTTTCAGTGGTTGGGGTGGTGATGAATTCCTGTCATTGAGCACACTGGGTTCATTCAACCATTTCGTTTTCAGTTTTAAACCGGTTTGGCTCTTAAACTATGTACGAAAATGTGGCATCAGATCGACCATTTATGCAATACGGTCAGAAATACTCCCGTTACTTGTTCCATTTGGGCTGCTCCCTTCCTTCAGGGGAATGGAATGGTCCAATCTCAGGTTTTTCAAAACTTCATTTATTAAAAAGCATTGGAAAATAATCTTTTTCCATAACCGCAAAAATATTTATGGTTTTGGAGGCCGGAAGGGGTTTATTTTCAATTTATTAAATAATTACCATATCCCTACCCGGATGGATACCTGGAGCCATTATGCCGAAAAATACGGTTTTGAATATAAATATCCACTTCTTGACAAAGAGGTACTCGAGTATTGGTTTAGTTTGCCAGTCAGGTTTACTCACGAAAATCTCGATTCACGGTTACTTTACCGCGAAGTAATGAAAGGGATCCTGACCGAATCGATCCGGACCCGTAGGGATAAAAGCGAAACACTCAGGATAAAGTATTCTCAACAAAAAATGGTTGAAGGAAAGGAATACCTCGAATCACTTTTTTATGCTATTCCAGAGAAGGAACATCTTCCCTATTTTGATCTGAAAGCTTATCAGAAATTGTTTGATAATGAGCTTCCCAAGGAGGGTTTAACTACCTGGTTTCAATTCGAATTGCGGTGTTCTTACCTGCGCAATGTTGAACTGGTTAAAAAATACATTGCCAGATGATGAAAAAAGAGCGGATATTTCAGGTCAATGATTTTGGGAAGATCGTTGCATGCATCTGGAAGTCGGGGCGTGCAATTGCAATTACGAACCTTATCCTGAAAGTCCTGCAATCGGCTATGCCTATTTCCATCTTATTTATTACCAAGGAATTGGTCGATCTTATTTCAATAAAGGACTCCATTGGGCAACATACAGTTGTAGAACTGATCGTTTTTTTGCTGGTCATCCAATTGGTCAACAGCGTCGTTAATAATCTGTCCAATTTTCTTTCAGGAATTCAACAGCAGTTGGTCACTGACCATTTGTCGAAGGAAGTCATTAAAAAAGCGATCGAAGTCGAGTTGGAATATTACGAAAATCCGGAATATCACAATACTTTGCATTTAGCTCAGCATCAGGCAATTTACAAGGCACCAATTGTTGTAAATACGATTAGCCAATTGATCGAGTCAACGATTTCGATATTCCTGCTTTCAGCCCTTTTCTTTTCTTTGGATTGGGTATATGCTGTTTCATTGATTGTAATTGCAATTCCCATTCTTATCATTCGGTGGTACAATGGGAAATCGACCTACCAATTGGAAAAAAAGAGTGCAGAACTTGAAAGGCAATCGGGATATCTGAATTTGGTATTGACAACTGAAGTAAATGCCAAGGAGGTCCGTGCTTTTGGTTTTGGACCCTTCTTCCTAAAGCGGTTTATTGCTTTAAGGTCACTTCTGTTCCATGAAAAAAAGGAATTGAACAAGAAACAGACATGGGCTAGCTTAATTGCACAAGTGATCGAGATTGTTGTAATTTGCCTGATGTACTTTCGTTTGGCGATTCAAGCAATAGGAGGGATCATTTCGATCGGAGGATTTGTCCTGTATTTTTCGGCCTTCCAACGATTGCAAAGTGCATTAAAAACCTGGTTACAAACCTTGGTGCAACTCTATCAATCCCAACTTTTTCTCAGCGATATATTCTCTTTTCTTGATCTGCCTTCAAAACAACGTTGGACTTCATTATCAAAAGATGCCACAATTATGGAATGGAACCTTCTTGATGTTTCAAATGTTGTTTTTACCTATCCAAATTCGGAAAAGCCTGTACTTCAGGAGATTAATTTCTCCTGTAAATCTGGCAACATCATTGCATTTGTGGGCGAAAATGGTTCTGGTAAATCGACACTGGCAAAGTTGCTTTGCCGGTTATATCCTACGGGTACAGGGGAAATATTAATCGGAAAGAAAAGTATTCAGGATATTCCTGAAGAAGAATTTCGGAAAAATGTATCTGTTGTTTTTCAGGATTTTGGGAAGTATTATACCAGTATAAACGAAAATATCAGGTTGGGCTTTGGCAATGAGGTGGATGAAACCAAAATTGTTCAAAGTGCGACAAGTGCGGGAGCCCACGAATTTATCGTTAGTAAGCCCTTGGGATACAATACAGTACTTGGCCGCTCATTTATAAATAGCGAAGAGTTGAGTGGTGGGCAATGGCAAAAACTGGCAATTGCTAGGGCATTTTACCGCCTACCCAAAGTATTGATACTTGATGAGCCTACAAGCCATATTGATCCGGTTGCTGAATATGAACTGTTTAAAGAGATAAAGGAGAAGTTCAACGAAAAAATAGTGATCCTCATTACACACAGACTGCATAACCTTAAAATTGCCGATCACATATATGTGATGCACGAAGGCCGTATTGTGGAAAATGGGACATTTGCTGAACTTGTAGGAATGAACGGGACATTTAAAGAAATGTACGATAAACAACAACTTTAACATGAAAACGGAACTTACACCGGAACTACTGTATAAAAGGCACGGACTTAGCTATCCTCAGATCGACAGTCTTTTAGGCTCCAATCATAAAGATTTATATCAGAGGGACATAATGGAAAATTTTAAGATCATCCGTGAATTTATCATGGTAACAGACGAATTTCGGAAAATGGACATCCGGTTTATCTCCTTAAAAGGGCCACTCTTGTCGCATCGGATCTACAACGATGTCACCGTCAGAAGGTTCCATGACCTTGATATACTGGTCGATTTTAGCGATATTTCGTTAATCTACAATCTTCTGGTTCAGCGTGGATATTCGAAAGATACGGAGTTGTTAGCGGATGAAAATATGAATCAAAAGCTGCACGACTATTTAAAGCATATTTCCTTTTTTCATCCTCATACAAAAGTGTGCTTTGAAATCCACTGGAAAATTTCCATAGATAAATGTATTTTTAATTTGGATTTTGATTCGATCTATAAGCAGATTGCTACAGATCAGGTATTTATGAGCCGGAATTTCCGCGTTTTGAACAAGGAATATGATTTGCTATATCTGCTTGTTCATGGATCTGACCACAAATGGCAAAGACTAAAATGGTTACTCGATATTAAGGATTATAGCAGGAATGTCCCTTTTGATCGGTTAAAAGTGGATAATTTGGCCAAAAAACACAAGGTTTCCAGGATAATCCCATTGTACAATTTGGTCGCCTCCAAATACTTCCACGACCCCCAATTGTTTGATACAAAACAAAAAGTTCCAGCCTTACTTTTTCGAAGTTGTATTAAGCAAATCGAAGCCCGTGAGGTGATATTTTATACTGAAAGGACTATTTCCGATTCATTCAGTGATTTTGTATATGCATTTCTGCTCTTCCCCGATTTACGTAGCAGATTGGCCTACCTTAAAAATAAGCTGATATGCTACTACGATGTAAAGAATATTAAAACCACAAATGCCATATTATTAATACTTTACCGTCCGTTTGGATTAATATTCAGAAATTTCCACGGTGTCCGTAAAGAAAAATAAATATGGGTATTAATAGAAGATCCCTCAATTTGATCCGGAATAAAGAACTATATCAAATTGAAGGACCGCCTATTCTAATCAAATTGCAAGCTTACGGCATTCTGCGCTCTGTTTCCGGTCTTGGTTTCATAGCAGGTTTTCCCGGCAATTTTACACCACGCATGGCTGCATTGTAAACAAACGAAGCTGTGATCACTGCATTCTGCTTAAGATCGGCCATTACAAGCCTTTCATAAGTATCCATAGGGGTATGGTAGCCACGGCCGTACTCAATTTCATCCTGGATAAACTGAAATGCCGGCAATCCCTCCGAATTAAACGAAAGGTGGTCGGTACCGGAGGTATTCCTCATTGTAACTGTCGAAGCACCCATGTCGGCAAATGGTTTTAGCCACTCTTCAAAGATTGGCCTTACAAACTCATTTTCCTGGAGATAGATCCCACGGTATTTTCCCGATCCGTTGTCCATGTTGAAATAACCTGCAAACTTGTCAAAATCGGGTTTGTGTTCCTTCGTTTTCGGATCAACCAAATATTTTTCAACATAACCACGTGAACCGAACAATCCTTGTTCTTCGCCACCCCAAAGGGCTATCCGTATTGTCCTTTTGGGGGCTACATCGAGGCTTTTAAGTATCCTCAACGCTTCCATCATCACGATGCAACCTGAAGCATTGTCGGCAGCCCCGGTTCCACCATGCCACGAATCGATATGGGCACCAAGCATAACGACTTCATTTTTCAACAGTTTATCTGTACCTGGTATTTCACCGATTACATTGAAAACTGATGGACTTTCAAAAAACTTATTTTTTATTTCAACTTCCATCTCAACTGGCACACTATGGCGCAACAACCTTTCCATCCGGCCATGATCTTCATTCGGAATATTGAGTTCTGCGATTGGCTCTTTTGAGCCTGAAGTATAATTTGCACCCGTGGAACGAGGAATATTGTATGTTCCTGAATTGTTTAGTATTACAGACGCACCTTCCTTTACAAGGAATTCAGAAATTTTGACCCGCAATTCGCGCTGTGCCCTCATTGTGGCAAAGTCAAAATTTCCCCTGCGGCCACCCTGCTGTGAGGAGGGAGCCATCGAAAGATCCTTCAACTGCGCATCGGTCAATCGGCTGGCAAGAGGTTCAAAACTGATCTCATAAGGGGTGGTCGGTACATAAGGTATCAGCACAATTTTGCCCGAAACTTTCCCTTTGTATTTTTCAAGATCGGCTTCCGTTTTTACATCCAAAAGCACAACCTCAGCCTTGACCAATCCGTTTGTACTTCCTGTCCAGGCAACGGGGTTACAGGCAAAATTGGTATAATAAGGTGAAGTAATTGCCGCATAAGTTTTCAGGTTGTCCCAGCCACCACGCGTGAATTCACGGGCCACCTCTATCCTTACGTTTTGAAATCCAAGCTCTTCCATCTTTTTCTTGGCCCATTCATTTCCTTTGTTGTTGCCAGTTGAACCAGTCAGCCTTGGCCCGATAAAATCGGTCAGCCAAAAGGCAAGGTCTTCTATACCCGAATTCTTCAGACCTTCCTGCTTGATTTTATAAATCATGCCAAGGTCAACATTTTCATTCTGCGACATTGAGAATAAAGGCAGAAAGAACAGGAACATTAAAAAGATTGAGATTTTCTTGATTTTCATTGAAGTAGTATTAAAAAGTTATTAGGGACGCTCCAAAAGTAAAAATATTTTTAATCCAATGTAACCCTGAAAAAATATTAATTATTGATAAATAACAATTATTTTTCTACTTATATCCCTAACTTTGCCCGGTTTGACTGATCCTTTTTGCAGTGCTGACCGAAAAAGTATTTATTTTTTAAATTCCTGATTGAATGATTTACGATGTTATTATAGTTGGGGCTGGTCCTGCCGGTATTTTCACCGCCTATGAATTGGTAAGGGAGCGCAATGATCTCAAAATCATCATCCTTGAGAAAGGGCGGGATATTCAGCACCGAAAATGTCCCAAACATACCAACGGCGGTACCTGCGTGAATTGCAATCCGTGTTCGATCACAACAGGCTGGGCAGGTGCGGGTGCATATTCGGATGGGAAATTGTCGCTTTCCCATGAAGTTGGGGGAATGCTCCCCGACTACATAGGCGTAGAACAAACAATGGAAATGATTGCCTACACCGACAATATTTACCTGAAGTTTGGGGCGGATTCCAAAATTCATGGTGCATCCGAAACACCGGCAATTCGCGAGATAAGGCGGAAATCAATAGAGGCCAACCTCAAATTGGTACCTTGTCCGGTCAGGCATCTTGGGACCGAAAAAACCCAGCAACTTTACCGCTCCCTTTTCGATCATCTAATAAAACAAGGGGTGGACGTCCGGTTCAATTCTCCGGTGGAGGAGTTTATTATCAATCAAAATCAGGTCGAAGGGGTGAAGTGTTCGAAGGAGTCCTTATATGGAAAGAAGGTGGTAGTGGTTGTGGGTCGCGAAGGTTCCAACTGGTTGATGCAGCAATGTAAAGCTCAACATATTCCGACCGAGACCGGCATTGTCGATATTGGGATACGGCTCGAATGCCGGAATGAAATTATGCAGGAGATCAACGAAAATTTTTATGAGGCCAAGCTGGTCCATTATACACGGACGTTTGATGACAAGGTCAGGACTTTTTGTTCAAATCCTGGTGGATTCGTCTCATCGGAATATTACGATGGAAACCTAGCTGTTGTGAATGGTCACAGTTACAAGGATTTGAAAAGTGACAATACCAATTTTGCATTGCTGGTTTCACAGAAATTTACGGAACCCTTCAATGCCCCGATCGAATATGGTCACCATATTGCCCGTCTTGCCAATATGCTTACACGCAATAAGATTCTGGTCCAGCGTTTTGGTGACCTTGTCCGTGGGCGCAGGACTACTCCTGAACGGCTTTACCGGAACAACATCATCCCAACTTTAAAAGATGCGGTCCCTGGCGATCTGAGTTTGGTTTTACCACACAGGATACTGATGGATATCATCGAGATGATCAGGTCGTTGGACAAGGTAAGCCCTGGACTCGCTAGCGACGAAACTTTGCTTTACGGTGTTGAGGTGAAGTTCTATTCCAATATCATCAAAGTTGACAAAACATTTCAAAGTGCCAACGTTAAAAATCTCTATTTTGGAGGAGACGGGGCAGGGATCACACGAGGGTTGATGCAAGCTTCCGTAAATGGAATATTAATTGGAAGGGAGATACTAAACCGAATCACCTAATTATCAAAAATAATTTATGGTTTCACCCTTTAATGAAGTCAATAAATTGTTGGCCAGCCTGCTTGCTCCTATCCTGAAAAGGCTGTTGTTTAACCATTCATCGCCAAGTACTTCCTTAACAATGGCGATATAGTTTATTGCCTCCGCAGACTGGACAATGCCACCTGCAGCCTTAAAGCCAATCCGTTTCTGTGTTTTTTCGTAGTATTCCTTTATTGCACTGCACATTACCCATGCAGCATCCAAAGTAGCCGCTGGTTCCATCTTTCCGGTTGAGGTTTTGATAAAATCTGCCCCAGCCTTCATGGCCAAATGTGATGCTTTCCAAATTTTTTCAGGCGTTTTTAAAGCACCTGTTTCCAGGATAACCTTTAAATGAGCCAGACCACAAGCTTTTTTCAGGATTGAAATTTCTTCAAGGACTGAAGCATAATCTTCGGCGAGAAAATTGCCCAGATTCAAAACGATATCTATTTCGTTGGCACCATCGGCAACTGCCATCTGGATTTCGAGTTTTTTCACTGCCAGATAGGTCTGTGAAGATGGGAATCCTGCTGCAACCGATGCCAGTTTTACATCTGTAGTGAGAAGGTTTTTCCGTACTGACCCAACAAGAGTTGGATAGACACAAATTGCGGCTACATTGGGCAATTCAGGAAATTCGTATTCAAAATCGGAAACCTTTTTTGCAAATTTCTCACCCTGAACCGCATTGTCAGTCGAATTCAAAGTGGTCAGATCGATGCACGACAAGGCAAGTTCATACCATTGGCTGTTGTTCAACCCTTTCGAATTTTTTATAATCGCAGCAACTGCCTGTTCAACTTCCCCTACCTGAAATTTCCTGTCAAAACCTTCTAAACTTTGGGTCATCTTGTATTTTATTAATTTTTAAGCAAATAGTTTGTCATTGTTCAAATGACGGAGCTTATCGCGCTCCGTCTTTTTCTCCATGTTTTTTTTAAAGGCTGCTGTAAGGTCAATTCCGGTCTGGTTGGCCAGGCAAATCACGACCCAAAGGACATCGGCCAGTTCGTCTCCAAGATCAATATCATTTTCACCTTTTTTTGGGGATTGGTCACCATATTGTCTGGCGATTATACGTGCAACTTCACCCACCTCTTCGGTCAGGATGGCCATGTTGGTCAGTTCGCTGAAGTAACGCACCCCATATTTTGTAATCCATTCATGCACTGCCGATTGCGCATTCCTGATTGTAATATCCTCATCCATAATAGAATAGTTTAAAACTCCTTGTTTTTGGAATCGATAATGATCGTTACCGGACCGTCATTCACAAGGCTAACCATCATATGCGCCCCAAACTCGCCGGTTTTCACTTCTTTTCCCAGATTTTCGGAAATAACATTTACAAATTTGTTGTAAAGCGGGATCGAAAGTTCGGGCGGAGCTGCCTGAATGTAGGATGGCCGGTTCCCTTTTTTCGTTTTGGCATGTAGTGTAAACTGGCTCACGGCAAGTATTTCGCCATCGACCTCTTTTACAGACAGGTTCATTACCCCGTTTGGATCATCGAAGATCCGAAGTTGGGTGATCTTTTTACTGGTCCAATCAAGATCTTCATCGTTGTCCAAACTTTCAAATCCGGCCAGAACGAGCAAACCATGCTGAATCGAAGATTTCACATTTCCTTCAATCGTAACCGACGCCATTGATACCCGTTGAATAACCACTCTCATAATCCCTTATTTGAGTTCAAACATAGCAAATTTCGCAATCACATCACAGCTTTCATGAATCCGATCACTGCAAGATAACGGATTAATTTTCCGAGTATCATAAACAGAACGGTAAGGAATGGGGAGATACGGAAAAACCCCAACGCAAGAATAAAGACATCCCCGATGATTGGAACAAAAGTGAGTGTTGCAGCAACTGGGCCATACTTCTGCAATTTTGGAAGCATCGCATGGATTTTCTCAGGTTTGACCTTGGCGTATTTTTCGATCCATTCCATTTTGCCGAGATATCCCATATAATAGATGGATAATCCACCCAATGTGTTCCCCGCCGTTGCCGAAATGAGCGAGCTTGTGACATTAAAACCACTGTAAATCAGTAAAGACAATACTGCTTCCGAATTAAACGGAACTACCGATCCCGAAAGGAAGGCAGCAAGAAAAAGTCCGATTAATCCATATTGATAAAAGAAATTGACCATATGGGGCCAAAGATAATGGATTGATCGGAAGAATAGTTAAAAGCCGTCGCTTTTCGGTTGCAGGGAATCTGAACGCTCTAAGTTGAAAGAGCAGGAAAAAAGTTAAAATGGTGACCAAAGAGTTATGTTTTGATTGGGTATTGTGATGAAGAATTCCACCTTTCCACATTCAGGGCAAACAAAGAGGTCAAAAAAAAGAAGGCAGCTTTTGGTGCTGCCTTCTTTTAATGGATTTTTACGATAACGCGGCTATACCGGAACCGATCATATTGGCACTTTCGATGTTGGCAATGTTGATCTTGACTTTTTTGTGGCCCAAATCGGCAAGCAATTCTTTTAGTGTTTTTTTCACCACTTTGTTATAGTTCTTACAACCAGCTACTTCACTCCAGAAGAGACTACCTTCGGCTGTGATCCTCACTTTCCTGACCGATTTGTCGTGGGCAATCAGCATGTCAATCAATCCTGCCAAAGAAGCAGCAACCAATTTTGCAGACCTTTTATAAATGGCGATTGCAACTTTCACATGCTTTTTCTTGTGCTGTTCAGGTGCGTTGATGATATCGGTAAGAGCTTTACCATCAGTCTGATCATCAAAACCATCATCAGGGAAAGCATACCTGAGCAGTTGCCCGATGTACATTCCGGAAACCGACTTTTCAAATCTCTGTGAACCTTTATTGTTTGAATTTTCGTCAACCAGTTCATCGTATTTGGTCAGATGAGGCGGTTTAAAATTGCCCGATTCAAGATTTACCGGGGTAAGACCCTGCCAATTAAGGCTTGGATCAATCTTTGGAATTCGGCTTGCATTGACGAACCCGGCCATATTTGTTCCTGTACCAACGATCAGGCCAATATAAGCATCAAAATTCGGATCTGTCAATCCAGCGAATAATGAAGCAACAGTATCGTTGATAACTTTGATCCCGGTAAACTCGGTTTTTCCTTTTTTGTTTAATTTATCAAGTAGTGGTTTGCCGATTGGCTTACCGATCATTTCGTTAATTTCGATACCCTTTGTCCATCTGATCAACTCGGCATCGCCATTTGGCAAACAGTCGGCAGGATAGGAAAAGCAGTAACCAATCGGGGCTTTTGCGGGAAGTTCGATTTCTTCTGTAAATTCAGATTGTTTTGCAAGAAGGTCATCAACCGAAAATCCTTTGACAGTGGAAGCAGAAATCTCTTTACCACCTGCTTTTTTCGGGGTAATATTGGCGACCCCACCTTCAAAATTAATTACTGCTGCACGGAAATTTGTTCCGCCCCAGTCAAGTACAACAGCTTGACCTTCAGCACCACAAGTAAGTGGATGGATGTACGTCGGGATACTTTTCACCTCCGTATTGTCGTTCTTTAGCCCATTCTCAATTTTATCTTCCAGATTAAGGGCTACCTCTTTTAACTGCCCCATTTTGAGCCTAAATTCCTTCTTTTTCATTTTTTATATTCTGTTGAATTATCAATATTCTGTTCAGTCAAAGATATTAAAAAGTAATAGAAAATACCTTTTTTAGGGAACTGTAAATTTTTTATCTGCACCTGGTTTAATGATGCTCCATACATCCAGTTTTTGTTCCCACTTTACCGCATGGGCAGGGCTTGTTGAGGGAAGAGTGAAAGTTGGTAGGTTGATTTCGGGGAAATATTTTTTGAAAAATTTCGCTGCACCCGTACCATTGAAGAATATCCTTGAAATACTGGGATGGGTCAACAGAAAATTTCGCAGGTCATTGGGGACTTCTTGCCTGATATCACTATCAAGGCTCGATTCCCTTTCACAATAATTGAGCACGTCCCAAAGTGCAATCCCGTTTTGGAGCAGTACCTCTGCTCGGATTTCGAAGTCGGATGAAAATGGTCTGTTGTAAAGGGCGAATATAATTTTCCAGAATGCATTCTGGCCATGGGCATAATAGGCCTGCGCCCGTAAAGATTCTTTTCCTGGCATCGTGCCCAGAATTAGCACAGTACTTTCGGGATTGGAGATGGGTGGAAATGAATAGATCGTCGAATTTATGGGCTCGTTCATGTTCATCAATGGCTGAAACTATTGTTTTCTGAAGCTTCAAAGCGACAAAGATAGGTGTATGCCGGAAAGATAATTGTCTAAATCTAAAGAACCTGCTGATTTTATCTATTTTTGCATTAAAATAGGTTATAACATGGAAGAATATTCAACAAGACAAAATAAAATAGGGCGGTTGATCCAGAAAGAGCTGGGTGAGCTTTTGCGCCGCGATACACAAATATTGGCCAAGGGACGGATTTTATCACTTACAACTGTGAGGGTAACAAGGGACATGTTTCTGGCAAGGTGTTACCTGAGCATATTCCCTTCTGAGGGTTCTGCAGAAGTATTGGCTGATATCAAATTGCACAAGAGCAAACTGAAGGGCGAACTTGGAAATATTGTCCGGTTTCAACTGCGCCATGTCCCCGAGCTCGAATTTTTCCTCGACGATAGCCTTGATTATATCGAGAAGATCGACAAATTGTTAAAGTAAAATTCAGGACTGCTAAAACCATTCATCCGTTATAAGTTCCTTATGGAGTACGATCCGATTAAAAGAAGACTTGGGAGTGTTTTCAACCGAACTCCTTTCCTGCGAAAAGTGTTCTATTCACTGCTCGATCTTTTGTTGCTCAGGGCGTGGCATGTCAAAAAGGAACTTCGGTTGTTAAGAAAAAAGTCTTTTTCGGGAAAGATCCGTATTTTGGATGCCGGTTCGGGATTTGGCCAGTATAGTTACCGGATGTGCCGGATTTTTAGCGGTTCTATTATTAAAGGTGTCGATGTTAAACAGGAACAGATCGATGATTGCAACGCTTTTTTTAATAGTGCAGGTTTGCACGAAAGGGTCAATTTTGAAACTGCCGATTTGGTAAAGTACAATAAACCATATTGTTACGATCTAATTCTTTCTGTCGATGTGATGGAACATATTGAAGAAGATGAAGTGGTTTTCAATAATTTTTTCAAATCGCTCAGGAAAAATGGTGTCCTTTTGATTTCGACCCCTTCTGATCAAGGTGGATCGGATACCCACGATCATGAACACGACGAAGTGCATGGTTTCATCGAAGAACACGTCAGGGACGGGTATGCCATCGACGACATTTCCAGGAAGTTGCAACATGCCGGGTTTGGGGATGTTGAAGCAAAATATACTTATGGAGTTTTGGGATCACTTTCGTGGAAGTTTTCAATGAAATATCCGATTTTGATGCTGGGAATTTCCAGGGGCTTTTTCATTATACTTCCATTCTATTATCTGTTGTTCTTCCCGTTTTGTGCCATCCTTAACTGGTTGGATGTGAGTTTTCCACATAAGAAAGGTACCGGCCTTCTGGTGAAGGCCTATAAAAAGTAAATTCAAAACTAAGATCGAATTGAACCTCGCGTACTACATAGCCAAAAGATACCTTTTCTCAAAAAAGAAGACCCATCTGATCAACATTATATCGGCCATTTCGGTTGCAGGGATGGCTATTGGGACAATGGGGTTGATTATCGGCCTTTCCGGTTTTAATGGGTTCGACAGCCTGATCAAATCGCTATTCTCTACTTTCGATCCCGATCTGAAAATCACCCTGGCCGAAGGGAAAAGTTTTGATCCCAATGGACAGGTATTTAAAGAAATCCGCCAAATGAAGGATATCCTTTATTTTTCGGAGGTTGTTGAATCGAATGGCTTGTTGAGGTATGAAAACAGGGAGGTTCTGGCTACTATAAAGGGTGTAAGTGCCGAATATCGGCAGATGACCGGACTGGATTCGATGATGGTGGAAGGTGAATTTAAGCTTAATGATACCCAAAATAATTATACGGTTATCGGACAAGGAATTGCCTATTATCTTTCGATGGGGATCAATCTTGTTCATCCCATCAGTGTCTATGTGCCAAAAAAGGGTAGGAGAGGGGGTTCGTCGTTGGAAGGAAGTTTTAACGCTGGCCAAATTTATTCAATTGGTGTTTTTTCTGTTCAGCAGGAGATTGATTCAAAATACATTATTGTTCCGATCGACTTTGCCCGGCAATTGTTTGAACAACCTGAGAAAGTTAATTCTATTGAGTTGAAAATCAGGGAAGGTTCTTCCGGCAAGAAGGTACAGGGAATCCTATCCACCATGTTGGGAAGTAGCTTTGTAGTGAAAAACCGTTATCAGCAACACGATTACCTCTACAAGACCATGCAGGGAGAAAAATATGCTGTCTATCTGATCCTGATCCTGATCCTGATCATTGCTTCCTTTAATATCGTAGGTTCCCTTACCATGTTGATCATCGACAAAAAGGAGGATATTGCGATCCTGAAAAGCATGGGTGCTGATAAGGCTTTGATCCGAAATATCTTTCTTTTTGAAGGCTGGTCTGTCTCATTGCTGGGTGCCATTATCGGCACCGTACTGGGACTTGCTGTTTGTCAGGCCCAGATCAGTTTTGGACTTGTAAAACTACAAGGAGGAGGAGGTTCCTTTATTGTGGATGCCTATCCCATAACAATCATACCACTTGATATCCTGCTGATCTTTTTTTCTGTTTTGTTGATCGGCTTTGTAGCAGCATGGTTTCCGGTCAAGCATATCTCAGGTAAATATTTGGAAGAAGAAAAGAATTAGTCATTGAAAAATAACACAGTTATATAGTTAATGACTAATGTTTCGCACATAAAAAAAGTGCTTAAAACATTGTGTTTTAGATAAAAAAAGTAGCATGGAAATTTTGTTAAGACCTTAAAATGTAGTAATTTAAGGGCGAATCCAAAACAATACTGCCATG
>Ga0209083_1000343_pt1 | contig 71560 bp, 75 predicted proteins | sample AM7aDNAmetaG_FD_184132 | JGI IMG/M metagenome (GOLD analysis project Ga0209083, IMG submission 184132) | Freshwater microbial communities from Finland to study Microbial Dark Matter (Phase II) - AM7a DNA metaG (SPAdes) (version 3) | ecosystem: Environmental > Aquatic > Freshwater > Lake ... | reverse complement strand
TGGCTTTGCTTCTGCGATGGGTGCGGGTGCTGCCTGTATTGCTTCGGGTGCTGCGTTAAACTCTGCGTTTACCTTTTCAATCACTTCGTAAATGCTTACGGTTTCGGGTGATGCTTCGGCTGTTGTTTCCTCTGTGGTGGCTTCGGGTGCAATGGCTTCTGCTGTTGTTTCGTGTGCTGTTACTTCTTCGGTGATGGTTTCGCTCGGTACTTCTTCGGCATTGGCTTTGAATTGAATCACTTTAGCGGTTTTTTCGGTCGCTGTTTTGTCTAAAATTGTCATTGTTGGGATGACTTCTTGTGCTTTTTGCGCTGTTGCTGCGTTTGTTCTCATTGCTTTAAAAATTTACTTGTTAAATTATATTGTTAATTTTGCGTGATTGAAAACCCTGTTTCTCCCTTTCGCTCTGCTAAATTACAAAAAATAATGCACATACACAATACTAAATACCTGTATATCAACACTATAAACTTATAAAATCAACATTCCACAATTAAAAAACAGAGGTTGCACCCTCTTTTTATTCCCCTGCTCACAAAAAAATCTTTTAATCATTTCAAATCAATTTTGAAAATTCGCTTTACCTGTCGCATCAAAACAAGCCAAAAAATCGGCAAAAGTAAAATAAAGTTAAAGTTGTAGGCAATTTTCAGCGAATTAGAAAATAATTTCGGCTAACTTCCTTTTTATTAGGTGGTTAAATTCAAAAAGTTCATTTTTGAAAAAATAAATATTTGGAAAGTCCTTACAACGTACAATCTTCTTTTAAAATACTATTATTCAGATAATTACAAAATATATTTTGTTGTTACTTGGTTTTTGTTGTAAGTGGTTGTAACTTGCTTTGTTTGTCTTAAAAACAAAGGTTACAACGCTTAAACTTCTGATTTATAAAAATATAACTGGGCGTGTTGTAAGGTTGTAGCGTTGTAAGTGGAAAAACATTTTTTTGCTCTTTGATATTTCTCTTTCTTTATACCAATATTATTATAGATAAATGATTAAAAAAGAGAAAGATAACATAGATATTACATGAAATTCCAAACGATTTCCAGCATTTTTCCGCTCGTTTACACATTAAATTTCTGATTCATAGGAGAATACGTTTTCAGAGGGCTATTTTTTAGCCCGATAACTGTCGAAAGACCCCGCCCCGCACTGCCTGACGTTATGTGATTACATCGCCTTGTTTCGCCTTATATGTAATGGGATTTGATAGATACGAGAAATAAAAAAAGAGAAACCAAAAAAAACGGGCGGTAAAAATGCCATTACATTACAAAATTTTGAGGAACGAGAATTTTGTAAGTAATGACCGATTATTTTCTCAAAAAAAATAGCAGATAGTGTAATACTATCTACTATACAAATACTTACATTCGTAATTGTGTAATTACACAATTATTCTCAGCATTACACAAACGAATTTACCATGCTCCCACTGTACCCAATTTCAGATTGAAAGTTATTCATGCCAACCCATAGCGTATCAAAAGCATCAGTGCCATCTGTCCGGGTCTCCAGGCGATCTTCTTCGCTCTCGCTGAGTTTCTCCCCACGTTTGTCTTTCTTGAACCCGTTAGGGCCTTGATAGATGCCACATTGCTCCATTGCCAATAGCAATGCTTCATTATTGTTCCTGTTGAACATAGGGAACAACCCTTGCTGTCCTTTGAGTGCCATATTGATAAGATTGTGCTTTTCAATATGCCGAACCGGGTTTCCAATGTGTACCGCTTTTACGTTCCATTTATTAGCCTTGAATGTTTTGATAACCACTGATGCAAAGTCATCGGAGTTTACGGCATAGTTGCTGCCCAATGCCGTGTTATCATAGTAGTAAATCACTTCCTTGCGTTGTGTGTGCCGGTAGTAATGGCAAAAGTCATTGACCAGCTCCACCAACTTCCGGTCGTACTTGACATAGAACGAACGCAATACCTTCATCTTAATGCCTGAGCGTTGTCCTGCCACTATCCAATTGATATTGGCATTGTAGTCCATGGCAATACATATCGGTGCATTACGATTGAGATCACCATCTTGAAGACACGATAGTTCTTTTGTCTTGTCGAAGTTGTATGCCAGAGATTCGAGGTAACTATTATCAAAAGCATTGTAGTAATGAATTGATTCCTTTAAATTGTTGTAAAATCCATCCTTGAGTAATCCTACCTTTTTACACAGAATAGAAGTCTGGAACACCAACGGTGGCAAATCCCGTTTCATTTGTTTGATATAGGCTTCTCCCAAAACTTGCAGGTTATCAATAGAACTAAACACATTGTAATCAACGGCAATGCTTTGTAACTCTGCAAGATTTTTACACAGCATTTTGTAATCAGAAATAATGTACGATTTGGGCTGTACGCCTTTGGCTTTAAATTCCTTTAGTTTTTCTTCCAATCTCCATTTTTCATGAATAATTCCGTGAATAGTTTCTATCAATTCCGTATCGCATTTTTCTTCGTAGCTCAAAAACCAACTGCCTTTTTTGGTGGTTGGCATATCCGAAACGATTAACTGACCGTGATGGTACGGTAAATGTCCAAAATGACCTCTAAAACCGCCATTGGCCGGAAATGTTTCAGACTTTAACTGGTCAAAGTTTAATAGCTTTGCTTCGTCCATGATGAGGTAGTCCAATGTGAGCGAATTGGACGTTCCAATGCCGTCTTGCGAAATGATATATTGGATACTGCCATTGTACCAGGCAATCACATGATCATAGTTTTCGGGCTTAATAATCGGTTCATCAAAATTAGCCGATTTAGGCGGTTTTCTGCCCACAAAAAAGTGAGTGTTGCGCTTGTATCCAAAACTCTCCAATGCTGCCAGCGTGCCCGGCACAGTTCGCGTGAGTCCCTGTTGGAAAGTACTACAGACAAATGCACCTGAAGAGCGTGGCATTCGCTGAATATTGCGAAGCAAGAATGGAGCAACAATACCGTGTGACTTTCCCAATCGCCTTCCTCCCACTACCACCGTTGTTTTAGCTGCCGTAAACATAACCCGCTGCTGTGGTGCATTGAAATAGACTTTCTTGGGTGTTCTGTTTGTGCTATTGCTGCTGCTTTTGCTTTTACTTTTATCCTTGTCGGTCATAACGTTCTAATTGTTCGATATCAATAGATTCGTAGGTTACATCTTCAATATCAGCTGAATATTTCTTTTTCAACTCCGCAATTTTCTGTTTGATATTTGGAATGGGTTTTATGCCCAATACCGTGGGATCTTCGGTTGGAACGAATAGTTGAGGAACTATATCTTCCCACGGAATGGCGGTCAGTTCTTCTTTGTCCAGCTGATTGAATTTGGCATAAGTATTGGCCGCTTTTTGCATGGCATCGGCATCTTGTTTCAGTTCTGCTATTTCATAAGCACGATTTACCATGGCATTGAATTTGAACCGGTGCCAGTCCTTCGTTGCTTTGTTTATCTCGCCCAACATTTCTTGTATCAACCGAATGTCCTCATAAGCTTGCGATTTCTCTACGGCAAAATTGGCTGTAATGTGATCCAAAATTTCCTTTGGCTTCTTGTTGGGGTAATCGTTCCAAAGTGTGTAACCCGACCGAAGGCGTTTTATCCGTTCGCGAAATTGTACCGGCAGCTGTGTCAGTTGCTCCACATTGTCATACAAGTGTTGCACACATACATCAAAAGTCTCTTTCCTAGCCATTTTCGCTCAACTTTTGGTCAATAATGTATTTCTGTATCAATTCCACCGCCAAGGGCGAACCTAACTTCGCCATTTCAATTTCTTGTTTTCGCAATTCCAATACGGTTTCAATTTGCCCTTTCCGGAAAGCACTGGAAACAGCTGTGTTTTTATTGCTGATATCCTCCCTGAAGCTATCTTCATTTACGCCAATCAGTACCGAAATATCACTTACAGTCATCAGTAATCCGGCGTATTCCTGTACCTTTTCAAGTTGGCTGCTGTTATATTCCATATTTTACCGATTGGTTTTTAATGCGTTCAATTTCTGTTTTGTAGGTTACAAAAACGCTTGGATCGTTCATTATAATTCCATTTTCCTCCCGGTTTCCACGGGTAAAATTCTGACTGCCAACAATAGAAATATTGTGTAGTTCGTTTTCAATCAATACCAATTTTGCGTGTGTTTTGGCGTAATACATTTCCGTAAAAACATTCCCTGCAAATCGCATGATGTTGTGCGTTTTCTGAATAGCCTTGAAATCCAGAATGACCGTGATATTTTGAATTAACCCTTTCTCTTTCAATTGCCACACTTTGCGTATAAATTCCTCAGAGATAGAAAATGTAAGTACGGTAATATCCACTCTCCCTGTTTGTTTTAGCGTCCATTCCAACAGATTATACAATTGAATGCCTGTACCCAAATAAGCCCCAACATAGTCAGGGCTTAGGGGTTTCAGTTGATTGTCAATGTTATTCGACATTTAAAGCGACATTCAAACCGTTTTTCTCAAATTCTGCTTTTTGTTCTGCAGAGAAGGTTTCTCCAACGGAAAGCACTTCGTCAATCCGGATTTGCATTTCCGATAAAATTGCTTTCGTTTTTTTAGCATCTTTACTTTTTTCAAGATTTGCCTTGGCTCTGCTCAAATAGGTACGATTGGCCGAAATACGTTTCGGGTCAACGCTAATCACTTCTTTTTTGACTTCTTCAGCAACTGGATTTGTTACATCATAACTGTCGTAAGTTTCCCAGTTGGCACGAAGTTCTACATCCAATTCCAATAATTCTTTGAGAAATGGATAACGGTCGCAGGCAGTGGCTGTTTCGTTCAGCACTTTGAGGCGTTCGTGTAGTGAACGCATACGAGGATAGATTTCGAGATTCTTTTCGTAAGTTGCCTGAATGTTCTCGGGTAAGATGTCGTGGTCAGCACGTTTACCGCTTGCGGCTTCTTTTTGAGTGGTTTCATTGGTGGCAACTTGCAAGGTCATTTCTTGCACAATGGGTTCGTTACAATTGCGGAATTCGTCACCTATAATTTTTTGCAGCTCGTATTCTATTTTTTCAAAATTGGATTTTCGGATTACATTTTCATGTAGTATCCGATTACGGTTGCCCTGTAACATTAATTTTGCACCTAATTCTAATCCTCTTTCCGCTGGTTTGGTGTTTAACCAGGCTTGTACTTGTTCTTTGTAATTCATTTTGTCGGGTTTTAAAATTTACTCCGGCAAAAGAATTGAAATGTAATTACACAAAAAAAGACAGAAAAAAAGCCTCACATACAGTTTTTTAACCGTTTTCTTTTCAATACAAATTTTGCAATACCTCCAGTCAAATAGACATAATTCCACCACCAAGCCGATAGATTTTTAAATAACATAGATTTTCTATGTTTGTAGGTCTTATAATGCTTCAAAATACCTAAATATGAGTTCATTGTATCTAAAAATGCAGACTGTTCTTCATGGGTTGGTTTATGATCTCTGGCTATCTTGTTGTGTTGTTCTATTGCTTCATAATAATTACCTTTAGTTTGACTCGCAATGTAAATTCTATGAGGTTTTATTACAGTTCCAAGATATCTCAATCCTTTTGCGAAATGTTGAAAATATATTTTATCCGGGTGTAATGTCAATCTAATTTTTTCGGATAGGTAATTCTTTATTAATGGAATACAATCTTTGAGATAATCTTTATCTGGATGGATTAAAACAAAATCATCTACATATCGTCCATAGTATTTTATCTCCAAATTGCTTTTCACCCAATGATCGAAATCATTCAAATATATATTGGCAAACAGCTGAGATGTAAGGTTTCCAATTGGTAAGCCACAATCTTTTCGGGCATAAAATAAACTTTTAGTTTTGGGTAAATTCGTCCAATCCGATTTTCTACCCTTTATTATGCAGTTTTCTTTTGGGTCATTAAATATTGTTTGTTCCAAAAGATAAATCACGAAAGGCAAATCAAAATCAATTTTATGACGCTTCATTTTCAAATGTTCTTTTATCTTGTCATAAAGCAATATTTTATCTATTGACATAAAATAGCCTTTAATGTCGAGTTTAAGAATATAACAGTCAAGCGAATAATTACGGGAACAAGAGCGTATAAAATGGTCAATTCTTTTTATCCCGTAATGTGTTCCTTTCCCTTTCCGGCAACTATAGCAATCATTTATGAATACAGTTTCGAATAGTGGTGAAATATAATTGTAAATTAAATGATGTATCACCCTATCACGAAAATCGGCTGCGAAAATTTCTCTTTTTACAGGTTTATCTACTATAAAACAAATACTTGGCTTTGGCTTATACTGATAATTTGTTATTTCATCGAACAATGCAAATACATTTGACTCTAAATGTTTTTCGAATAATAGTGCATTTATTGTATTACGCTTGTTTTTGCGTGCATCGAAATAAGCCTGAAAAAGATCGAGGATGATCTTTTCCTTATCAATTTCGGAAAACAAATTAGACTGTAGCATATCTATCTGAATTTAAAACCCATGCAGTTATAAAAATATAACGGCATGGGCTCGTTCCCATTAAATCCCTAACACAACGGACAGAAAAACCATAACTCTTCGTATTGTTGTTCCTGTTCAGATTGTTGTTATTGTAGTTCAAGTTCCTGTTCCAGGCATTGGTGGTATTGTTCTCGGTAGAACTCCACCAGTTACCGTTGTTTCCAATGTTGTTGAATGTTCCATTGTTGTTGCGGTAACCACCCGGCAGAGCTGTTGAAGTAACCACTTGATTTGTCGTGCAGGCAAAAGCATCCTTCACGATCTGTTATAGCTAACACGAACCTCTTTAATTAACAATTAATAATGCATAATTAATAATTGAAAGTGCGGTATTTACAGTGCCAGCGGGTTACCGGATTAAATATTGCTCGCTCATGTATGCCATAGCACACACAATTCCGGCGGGAAACTTTATTTTATTGACTTTTGCCAACCAGTTAGTTGTTTAGATACATTTTCTACACTTTGATTAACTTTTACAAATTTATCTATGCTTATCTGATGCATGTCTTTCATTAGACGTATTAATAGCCTTATGACCTCTATTTGCTCCCTTGCAGTTTGCAATACATCATTTTTATCATAGCGCGAATTAGCCCGATAAATGAGTGTAAGCAATTCAATGGTCTCTTTCTTTAAGCTTTCGCCTACCGTATATTTAAACTCTTTCTTAAACTCTCGGGTAAACATAAAAATAGCCAAAAGCAAGTCATAAGTTGCTTTATATACAGGTAATTCATCGTACTGTGCCATTTTTTTTTAATACTTACATTGATTTTTGCTTGGTTTGGCTCTGCTCACACCTTTCGCCAAAATTCGACCGCCTACGGCGGTTATGTTAAACAAAGAAAATAATCAAATAGACAAATAAATCAATAATCCCTAACACAACGGACAGAAAAACCATAACTCTTCGTATCGTAGCCCCCGTACAGATTGCCGCCACCGTAGTACAAGTACCTGAACCAGGCATCGGTGGTACCGCCCTCGGTAGAACTCCACCAGTAACCGTAGTATCCAATGGTGTCGAAAGTCCCATTGCTGAAGCGGCAACCACCCGGCAGAGCTGTAAAGCCCGAACTGTTATTTTTGGTTAAATCATTACCGATAGTACCTGTGCCTGTATAACTTGACCAATTGGTAGTTGCAGCCATGGATTTAGCTATTTTATTACCGGTGGTTGTTCCATCGTAGTTATAGCCATTTGCTATCAAGTAGTTTTGGAGTGTTGTCCACTCTGCATCGGTGGGTACATGCCAGCCCGTAGGAGCTAATTTGGCTGTATTTACGGCATACCAGTTATATAATGCTCCATAAGTGCTTTTATTGGTTGCTGCGTCATTATTATACCAACAATACGCGGGAGTAGCTAAAGCTGCCCAAGCCGTAGCATCAGTTACGTTAGGAATAGAGGTACCATCTCTGTATTTGGTGGTTTTCAGGTTTTCCACCATCCATGTTTGTGTACCTATTGTAACCGTATGATACACATTACCATCAACATCGGTAACGGTAATGCCACTATTCTGAACCGTAAAACTCCAAACTGCGCTCGTGGCAGATGCTCCGGTTATAGAGGATTTTATTTTTACTTTCCAGTAATATGTTTTACCTATCACAAGATTACTAACCGCGCACTCGGCAGTGCTGAGGTTCAGTGCCAGCAAGGTAGTTGCATTGTTTGTATCTAAATAGAGGTCGTATTTAAAGTCACCGGTCTGAGGTGTCCATTTAAGAGTTGTAGACGTACCCACTGTTGTAGAACCATTTGCAGGGGTTGTCAATACAGGCACAGTTGGTGCTGTAGCTACTCCACTGGCAGTGGTAAATGTAAACTCACCATTATCTAGCACTGTGCTGCCGTTTTTCACTGCTACTTTCCATGTGTAGGCAGTGCTGGCAAGTAAAGCAGTCGAGTAAGTATATGAAGCTGTGCTCAAATTGGAAGCTATTAAAGTGTAGGCATCTGTTCCTTTTTTCAGATACAGGTCGTATACCTGGTTGGCAGTGTAGTTGGCAGCTACCCATTGAAAAGTAATACCATTAATAGGTACGGAAGTAGCATTTTGTGCAGGGTATGATGAGCGAATGGATGCTGTGGTAGTAGTGTTGTCAATAACTACATCGTGTGAAGCCATACAGCCATTGCTATCCTTTATATAAACGGTGTGTGTTCCGGCTATCAATTTATAATATGTAGTTGTTGAAGTGAAATTATTGCTATCATCCACCGAGTATTTATAGGGTGGAACACCATTTTTACCGGTAATGCTCAGGATATTGGGCTGTACCAATACATCCAACGTAAGGTTACTGCTGGCACATGCATCTATGGGTTTAATCTCAAAAGTCCGTGAACGGATACACTGGTTTTTGTCTTTCACAAAAACAGTGTCTTTCTTCGGAATCAACACATTAAATTGCGGTTTTGTAGAACTGAAATCATTTCCGTTGGTGGAATAAGTGTAAGGTGCAGTTCCACCTGTTACCGAAGGATACATATACCCGTTTGCAGTTTTCATATTAATGCTCAAACTGCTGTTTGTACAATCGTATGCTTCTGTCTTCGAACTTGCATAAACATAAAGGGGTGAATTTTCAATATCTTTATCGTCACAATCCAATACGCTGACCTTTAGTTTATTTTGAGGGTTTGAACCTAACGTCCAATTTACATCAACTTTTCCATCTATATCAGTATATTTCATAGTTTTATCAACAAAACCATTTCCAGATTCCATTTCAAATCTCACAGGAACTAGCGGAATACCAAAGCCAAAATGACTAGTTGTTCTCAATGAAATTGGGTTTGTAAGCATTTTTCCAGAAACTCCTTTTTGAAAATTACCAGAAAGCAACTCTAATTGATAGGGTAATTTAATTTTACCCATAATTTCATCTTTTAAAAATTTGTAATTAAAATCGAACAGTGTATGACCTAATACTTTTGCATTAGCTCCTAATTTACATTCATAACCAATAGCTGCTTCTCCAGACCAATTATTATTTGAATTTGCACAAAGAGATAATTTTATTTTTGCTGGCACTTTGAAATATGGTCCTATAAAATCATACGCTTTAAATGAAACTTCAGGTCCAATATTAAATTCAAAACTTGTTTTGGCAATACCGGAAAACTTTTCTTCGTGTGTTGACGTTTCTGTAGAGTTTTTTATTAAAGTCAGATCATTTACACTTTCTCCGATTACCAAAGCAGTCATATTCATTTTGTAATTTTTCTTTTGCTCTATGGCAATTCCAGCACTTGCATTAAGTGCTATTGACGCTTTCATATCAAAATTTGCAGTACACACAACCGGAACTGGTCCGGCCATAAAAACAATATATTTCGTTATTCCTGCTATACTCTTTTCTTCCTGTTCTGTAATAATAGGTGCAGTAACCTCTAGCTTTGAGTTAATACTATATTCTAATTCTGCATTATCAACTCCAAAACGTAACTTAGTTAAGTTTGCAGGAAATGAATAAGTATAATCAAGCACGAAATTCGGATTGATTCTAACGAATGAATTAGTTATTGATGTATTGAAAGTACCTTCAATTTTAAAGATTGAAATATCCGGTAATGGAATGATGAGTCCTTCTTCATTTGAACTGTTAATTAATGCTTTTACTTTTGGATATTTATCTTCGTTAATATTATGAGAATAAAGAAGTTTAATTCCTTTATTATTTGAGTTTTCTCTTAAAGTTTCACGTGTTGGAAAAGTATTATTGACTTGCAATAAAGCAGAATTTGATTTTATCATCTTTGGGGAATCTAACATCATAGCCTGATTAACAGCATCTCCCATATTTAATACACCTGTTTTTATGAGTTCTTCAAAAGAACCCTGAACGGTATTAAATGTATAGATACTATCCTGTAGAGTAAATGTAATTACTTTTTGCAAAAAACTGATATTGTTGCGCATTCCGATAAGCATCACCGAATCAGATGGATTTATTGTTGGGTCGCTGAATTTAATTTTATAGATTCCATTTGTCATTTGGGTACTATCGCTCAAAATTGAATCAGTATTATCAACTACAATGAAGTTGCTTTTTGAAATAATATCATCAAACGTGACTGCAACTGTATCAGCACTTTGTCCACAAGCATTGGTCAATGTCCATTTCAGCGTATATTTTTCTTTATTTATTCCGGTTAATAATGCTCGTGGGTTAGTGGGATTATCCAAAATACCTCCGCTACCAGATAATATTGTCCATTCACCGGTTGCACCCGGTACTGAGTTCCCCAATAATGTCATGGAAGTATTTCCTATAATTCTGTCCGTTCCGGCATTGGCTATTGGGATGAGTTGTACCAACGAAATAGCAGAATACAGTGGTTGGCAATCGGTTGTTTTCACAACCGCCCGATAGTATTTGGTTTGAGTAGGTAAAAACCGATAAGTAATACCGCTTACTTCGGGAATATTTGCCCACGAAAGTGTATCAATGGATTCCTGCCATTCGATAGTTCCATTCACGTAATTATCTACCGTTAGTGTAACCGAATCAGTGCCGCACACATTTATTACCTGTGCTTTAGTTGTAAATGCGGACAACAGAATACCTAAAATTAGTATTATCTTTTTCATGGCTCTGATTATTTATTGATTACTAACTTGGTAGATGATAGCTCCTTTGCTGTTTTTACTTCAAAAACATAGGTTCCGGCAAGCAGTCCGCCCACATGGAGTTGCTTTACCAGTTTATCGGAATCGGAATAAACCGTTTCTTTATAAACCGATTTGCCTTTTGTGTCGTACACATTGATAATGGCTTTGTCAATAATATCATGAAACGAAATAATCAACGTGAAATTCCCTGAATTGGGATTTGGGTAGAGTTCTAGTTTTGAACTTTTGACAGATGTAGGATTGTCAACTGCCTGAGGTGTGGCATTACAGTTATTTGGTAATTTTAATTTTACCAGAGTTTGGCTGTTTACTAAAACTGCTATCATAAAAAATAGCATTACAATCATTGACTTTTTCATATGCGATTCTTTTTGAAGGTTTTGAAAACTATTTCGTGACAAATATAGTTATTTTAATTCAAAAACATTAACTCAAATAAACAATTTAGGATCAAGCAAGTAACAATCGAATAATGCTATCTTATCCGTCTCCTTTTGTTAGGTAGTTTCTATCAAATCAAACAGATACAAGCCTGTGATAAAACACAAAAAAAACCTCACAAAATCATTTGTGAGGGTTTTAAAACAGAACATTCAGCGTTTACGCTGCTGCATTGATAATGCCATCGGCAGTAACAATTTCACCAATATAAAATGGTGCAGGACAAACATCGGTTACGCTAACGGTAAACGTGGTTCCCATTTCGTCTGTTGCAGCTCCACCTAACTTCTGGTCAAAAGTCGTATCGGTTTGGTACATTTCATTCCCCAATACACGGAATTTCCCGTCCTTCTGTTGCACAATGTACACCATGTCGTCATTGTTGGCTTGTCGGGCAAAACCAGTGGCAGCCTCACCAGTTCCCGGGTGCAAAAGGGTAGCCGTATTCAAAAATGATTTTGAAGGGCGTACACCCTGGCTTTTTGATTCTACCGGCGATTTGTCCACAATTACACCTACATTTTTCCATACTGCTCCGGCTGCAAGAATAAAGTCACCGGAATATGTTGCCAATACAGCCATGTCGGTCAATGCCGTTCTTGGCAAAGTGGGCCACTTTAAAATGTCTCGTTTGGCAATTGCCCGAACGATACCTCTGATACCCGGAAGATTTATATCTCCATCGCACCATTCCAAATCCTGATATTTCACAGTATCACATTGCATAATTTCGTCTCCTATTTTTTTGAGTAAAAGTTCTTTTGATTACTTTCGGTTACACAACTAATTTTGCTACGAATAAACGCTCCGGGCTGATGGTTTCGAATTGAACTCCGAAAAACATGGCCATTACGAATTGTACAACGAATGCTGCATGTTTTTCCACATCAATTTTTTCCACATCACTTATTTGGTCTACGCCAATAAGCAAATTACCTTTGGTGGTGAGGTGAATATAAGGACTTCCCTTTTTGTTGGGCAAAGCCACTAATTCGCACATGTCGTCTGACCCTTCCAGAAAAGTTTTCTTGTAGGTGGTATTGTAAGGTAACGCACCGTTTGAGGCTTGATAATCTTCGCAATACAAATTGTAAACGGATTTTGAAATAAACATCTTGCAAGGTTCACCTTGTAATTCGTCATAAGACTTTTGAAAAATAGTTTTCAAAGAATCAACTGCATTGGTAGATGTAATAGCTGCTACCATTGCCATATAATTGCCTTTTGCAATGGTGATATTACCAGCGGTAATCTCGGTAGTGGTGATGGAGTCAAAGCCATCGAAAAGTTCTGCAGTAGTTGCACCGGCTGCATTTTGTGAAGCAGACCAGATTACCTTGTTTATTTCTTTCGAAACAATTTTGGATAAATAGCCAAGTACCAGGGTTGAAATTTTCGTGGTGGTTAAACCTATTCCTTTTAAAGCAAGATCGCCATAGACAGATTTTGCTACTGAGTTGGGTTCAAAGTTTTTAATCACTGAACCAAAAAAGGTTTCGAGTGTACGTCCTTTGATGGTCATTGGTTCGTTATCTTCACGATTAGGATCGTAAGGACCAATTTGAATGTTGCCACCCAATTGACCTACCGTTTCCTTTCCACGAATACCAAAACGAAGACTCATGTGACTCAAAGTTGTGTCCAGAGCATGAATTGGCATCATCAATAAATCGGAACGAAATTTTGCAGCCGAATCGGCTAATTCCTGAGGTGTTACTAAAACTGACATATAATTTAGAGTTTAAAAGATTGAAGAATTTGAAAAATTTAGTCCGGAATTTGATTGTAAAGCAGTTTTGAGGAATTCAATTTCTTGAAGAATTCTGTATTCTCATTGCTCACTTCCTCAATAGTATCATCGGCATCCTTAATGACCGGATTTGTTGTTGTACCTGCACCCTTTTTCATATTGGTAATTTGAGTTTCGAGTTCAGCAATTTTCGTTGCATTTGTGGCAACCGTATTTTCAGCGGTGGTCGCACGGGTCAAAGCAACTTCAGTGGCTGCTGCATGTGTAGAAACATCATTTTCCAATGCTGTTATTTTCGTATCGATACTTTCGATTTGTACTTCGTTGAGAAATACACCGTCTTTGTCCGACTCCAATTTGTCAACGCCAATCACGGCATTGACTTTGTCAAATTGTTTTTTCATTTCGTAATTATTTTTAGTGGTGAATAAATTTTCAGTGTTGATTCTGTTGGTGGGTAAACCAAAAGCATTTAGTTTGGCTTCCATAGATTTCATGTTCACAATTTCGCTCGTTTTCAAAATCTCGTCCACAAATCCCATGTCTTTTGCTTCCTTGGCATTCAACCATCCGCCAATTTTCATCAAGTCCAACATCTCAGTGATTGACTTTCCTGTTTTGTCAGCGTACATTTGTGCAAGTACCCGATCAATTTTGTCGTTTTCCAGTTTATCAGCCATCAATTCCGCAATCAGTTCTTCCATCTGGTCAGCATTCAGGTTTTCCCAAATGTCCACCGGAGACATTACTTTGTGAATCAGGTAAAAGCCATTGGCGGCCATGCATACTTTTTTGGCTTTAAGAGTGGCAAGGGTTGCAGCTGAAGCATTGAATCCCATCAGGTGAATAGTCACATCACCGTGCTCCTGAATTCTGTCTGCCATTGCTAAACCATGTACCAAACTGCCTCCGTTGGATGATATGCGCGCAAGCACCGGCTTTCCTTTGAGAGCAAGTAATTTGCTGGCAACGTATTCTTTAGAATACTCGAATTGTCCAATAGAACCGTCAATATCAATCTGATAGCTTAGCATGTTTGTCATATTTTGAGCAAAAAAAAAGTTGCACTTTGAATATCAAGGTGCAACTTTACGGCGAAAAATTTATTTTAAAAAAGACTGAAAAATGGCTATATAGCCACTATTGGTATGGGTGGAAGGGTTGATATCCAAGTAATTTCAAACGGAATAGCTCTTATTCCTGCCGGATTTGCTTCGTTGGTGGACGAAAACGTAATCTCCGGAAATGGTTTTGTGTTTATGCCCACTAAATATTCATTCCCATACACATCGGTCAGTTTGTAAGCGTGGAATTTGTTTTGTAAGCGATTTTGTAACTCAGCATCATTCTCATCATTATCAGTCAACATACCTGCAATTTTGCTGGTATATACTACTCCTGCATCGGTGCGTTCGGAAGTGCTGCTGCAGGAAACCAACTCTACTAATGCCATTTCCACCCAATTTCCTATAATTGAAATTGGTTTGCCCGGGCGTATGTGTTTTTTTGGATACAAGGTCAAATCAGCTATTGAAATGAAATCGACATATTTTATACCGGCTAAGGTTTTGCAGTTCATACGTGTTTATTTTACTTGTTTTGTTTGTTTTATAAATTTGGCTTGTTCCATTTGTTTAGCAATCCGTTTTATTGCCCTCCATGTTATGAAGATTTCAACGAATTTTCACACCATTATCCAAAAAGTACTTTTTTCGTGTCCGATAATAGATTTGACTTACGGTGTACCAATGGCGTTCATCAATTCCATGTTTTTCCATAAAGGCGTAAATGAGTGTCGCCATTTTACAATTTCCGTTTTCCAACGATCCGACTTCTTCCATTAGGTTTTTGCGGAGCAGAGTGTAAAAACTTTCCATTAAAGCTTTTTTTCCACTCTTATGAATGTAGTTATAGGTTTCAGGGTGTTTGCCTTTGAAAAAAGGAATGGGAATGGTGATGTTACAGCCCTCACCGGTGTCCGGCTTCTTATTGAGAGGCGTTTTGCAGATTTGCTCGTTCAGCAAACGGCTTTCCGGGCCATCCTTGACCAGAATTACCGGATTACCAAAAGTATGTGTAATCCAGTCAGCTAAGTATTCTGGTACTCTGAGATAAACATTGTATTCGCTCATAATGTATTTTTTAATTGTTTTAGATTGATTAATTATTCCGTTTATTATTCAAAAAGTTGTATGACATTATAACCGTATCGGGTTTGAAGTTTATTAATTCTCTTTCCGTGTCGTACAAATCCAAGTGATTTGAGTGCCATTCCGATGGTTACGTCAGAAACATTGGTCATTGCAGTGTTTAGTTTTCGGGCTTTTCGCAGGTCTTGCAAAATATCCATTGGCAGTTTAAAAATTGCTGCTTCATCGAATTCAGGTACCCGGTAATATTCCTTTATTAGTTTGAATGCAGTTGTTTCAACAAGGTAGTTTGCATTATAGATTCGAAATTCATCAAAATCCTCCAAATTCCAAACGAAATCAAAATCAGCATTCTTGTAAAGCACATAAGCTTCAGCCCACAGTTGGTCTACGTTTACTTCTTTAGAATAACCATGTGTAATGCTATCCAATTCAATAACAGCAAACCGCCTGTAACCCATTTCGGGTGTAAGGAAACCACCCAGTTCTTTTGTCTTATTGCTTGTAAATACTCCATTGCCAATGCGTGGAATTGAGTAAGTAAATGTCTTGTTTATTGTAATCTCCGTGCTCGATATTACTTTCTTCAGCGTGTCAGCTGTAGTTTTGGTAACTCCCACGAATTCATCAAAGTTTACCATAAAATTACGGGTAAAGGCTGTGGTAATATTGAAAAATCGTTCGTCCTTATCCGACTTGATATAATAGGCTTTTAGTTCCTTTGGCATTAGGAATTCCAATGCATACGTTTTTCCAATTCCCTCGTCCGCATGTACGAATCCTATCATTACATCGTTTTGGCGTTCGCCCAAAGCGCAAGCAATGGAGGCCGCTAGCCATTTTTTGAGAATGGTTTTGAAACGATCCTGATAATGGGTTGCTGTTTTATCTCCAAAGTCTCTTGCCTGAATATGCTGGCAAAGCTTGTCAATATGGCTTTCACCTTTCCATACACCCGCCAAACTGTTGATATAATCAGTTATTGGATTGAAAGTAGTTACCTGATTGGGTGAATTAATAATCTTCTTCAGTATAGAATCACATCCCCTGACCCCTTCACTCTCCATGTGCAGGGAAATGTCGTTGAGCGTTGGTTCTGATTTGTAAAGCTTTTTATCCCTGGCAACAATAAATGATTTCGATGTATCGAATACATTGATTTTAATTTCGTAATGCTGCTCAAGAAAATCTTTTACCAATTGTACCCGGTCGGAAGATTGTATTGGTAGTTTCGTTTCGTTGAATTTGCTGGACATATTTTTCAAGGATATTTTACGTTACATTTTTTACTGGCTGATTGATTGAATAATCGGGACGGCGATTGTCGCCTTGCAGAAAAACAAGGTTCACATGTTCCGTTATTCGTGCGCCAATGTAAGGGTCGTAAAATTCCCCAAAGGTTTTTGTAAGCAGGTTGGTGCTTCCAAAGGTTATTGCACCGTTCTCGGCACGAACCGCCAATAACTCCGAAATGGGTTTGTATTTTGTACCAAAGTCATTTATCTCAATTTTCTCTTTTCCCAAATCCTGTATGCAAAGATTTTTCTTTGAATACGGGATAACGCCATTGAGCCTTATTTGATCCACCAATTCAATAGCGTGTATTGTTTCAATCCGGTCAGTTTCGCGGGGTGTTAGGTCGTTCAGCACTTTGCAAAATGCCTCTATCAATACCGATTTTCCACAACCAAATCTACCGTTTAGAATTATGCCTACATACGGATTTATTTCACACTGTGACTGCATAATATACCGGTACATAAGGTTGATTACTTCTTTGTTTGAATCATCCACAACGAAATCACTAAAATTCTTTCGTTCATGCATGGTTTGTTGTGCTCGTGTAATGAAAAGGGTTTTAAAATCTTCAATTGAAACAAGTTTTCGCATAGTTGTCATGCGTTTCAATTGTTTACTATGTTCACTTTGAGCTATAGTTATGAGTTCGGTTATCGTTTTTGGATTCATTTATTTTTATCAATTAGTCAAAATCACTTCCTTTTGTTTCTCTTTTGTCGGGTTGTTTGGTGTCCTTATCTTCTATAGCAAAAAAGTTTTTGTATCGATTGGTCATGGCATAGCGTAGAAATTTCACTGCCTTTTCTTCATCTCCTTTTGCTAATTCCAATAGGTGTTCAATGGCCGATTTTTCGCTCCGGGTGCGGATTAGTTGCCCGTGTTGTTCGCTCAAATAGTCTTTCCAACGTTGCCACATTTCTGTAAGCCTTTCGTTTTTGAATGGAAATTGTATTTCCAATGGGTCAACCACCATTATGTATTTTTCAATTTCGAGGGCTAGTTTTTTTGTGTTATTCCATTGTTTGACAAACTTTTCAGCTTTTTTCAGTATCAGGGTATTTAATCCAGCATTCGAAAGAAAATCATTTAGTTCGCTGTTTGACTTTTCGACTTCATTGCTAAATTGTTCCCATTTATCTTTCATAATTTGGTGTTTGTTTCATTATTAATCGCGATCATCTTCAGCTCATTTTCAAATTCAGTTACGGTCAATTCTTGGGTTGTAATAAGTACCGGAGTCCCATCGCTCACTGTTCCTATTGTGTCAAATACGTCCAATAAATCGGATGTCAGGTAAATAGTATTTGTGCTTGTCTGCTCAATTTTATAGGCTATCATTTTTTCTCACTTCTTATTTTGTCATATTTAATAGTGTATTGCCAAACCCAGGGATTAGCAAATATCTCAGCAAGACCATGTTTCTTCATCCAAAGGGAATGAAATGAGCCTAGTGCTGTTTCAAAATACTGATTTTCTTGTACCTGCTCATTTAATTGCGAATCGGAATAAAACAGTTCCGGACAGTAATGTTTCCAACGGTTTCCATCTTCATTTTCAACTCCTGACCGTTTGGCTTCTCCTTCTGTAATATCAGCAAAGCGTTTGATTTGTATATTTTCAATTGTTGCTATATAATCGGGTGCTAACTTGACCAATGAACAAAGGTGATGATTACAAAGGCCTTTTATTGTAATTTGTTGAATCCCATTTATGTTGTATAACTTATTACCAAAATCGTTTATTTTCCAAGTATTTGGATTCGTATTTAAAATTTTTAGTCCGGCCTTGTCGAATAATAAAGTACATGTTCCATGCATTGATTGTGGTTTGAACGTTTGTAGTTTATCAATCCGTTTCATTCCTTTCGAATAATAAGTCCGACATCAAATCTAAATCTGCATGAAGTTTTTCTATTGAAAAAATTCCGGGAATAACATGAGCCGATATCTCGGCAAAAGGGTCTGTATATTTCCGTTCAAAAACTTTTAGATATGGCAGTGAATTCAATCTGTCAGCGTAAATGCTGGCGTGAAGTGAATCTTTCACCGGTGATGAAATTTTCACCGTCCGGTTTCCGGATCCTATAAGAATACTTGTTTCGTTTTGCATAGTTGTTTTTATGGTTCAGACTGTTTTATTTTTCTGAATTCTGATTTTGTGAATAGGATATTGAATTTCGGCTGCTGCTAGTTGAAGTTCAGTCACTTTGTATTCTATCCGTCCTCCTTTTCGTTGATGTGCTTGAATAAGTCCATCAGCACGCCACTGAGTAACATTGCACTGTCGGTATAAATCAAAAGCTTTATTCTCGCTTATAAATATTGATTTTGGCTGTTGTTGGATTTCTTGTAAATATGCTGCTGTTTTGCGAGCAATAATGTCACTTTCTTTAGCGGTAATCATAACTGTTTAATTTTTAATATGTTCTAACAACTCTTGTTCGATCCATTAATCCCAACTCTGAAACATCGAACTTCTTTCCTTTCATTCTGGTTGAAGTGGTCCGTAAGGTAGATGGCTTGGCATCCTTAAAGAGGATATAAACTTCTTGTCCGATATCCAATAAATCGAGTGTGCCCTTAACATCAACTTTTTTAACTGGAATCATTGGTTTTTGTACTATTTTCTTTTGTTCTGTAATCATAATAACCTATCTTTGTTGTTTGTACTAATTATGTAACAATGTCGTATTTTTATCTTAAAATGTCATGCAAAGTTAGTTCATTTGTTCTATATTTGCACTATATAAGCTAAACTATTTAGAACTTTTGTCCTATTATATTTCAGAAAAAAACTGTAAAAACGATGGAAGATGCACTGATACAAAGAATTAAGAACGTCCGTTTAGCGAACAATTTAAATATGTCTCAGTTCGCGAAACGTATTAATTCAGAACAGAAAACGGTAAACAATTATCTCAATGGCAAACGTAAACTTAGCCTTGAGTTTGTCGAATCCGTAATTAGTACGTTTGAGCTAGATGCAAATTGGTTACTATTTGGAACAGAAAATCATATTCAGTACAATGCTCAGGAAAATCCACCTCCGAATAAAGACTCTATTGATTATAAGGTAAAATGGATTGAGCTACTGGAAGAGAATATTGAATTGTATCGAAGGGTCACAGAATTCCAAGATGCAGAGAAGATATTGGAAAATACAAAAGGGGGTGCAGTGGCGATTGCGAGGGCTGCAAAAGTAGGATAATATGTCCGGTTAGGAAGATTGCACTTTCATTGATCAGAAGTAAAATTTCATTTTAATTTACAAATAAACACATACCCAATAAAAACCCACTTACAAACCACTTACAAATCAGTAATAAGTCTCTGACTCTCAATGCGGTTTTACAGTTTGCTAAACTGACGTACGGGCAACCGTACCACGAGTTCGAATCTCGTAGCTTCCGCCAGATAATCAGCAAGTTAGAGTGCCTGTAAGAAAATACAGGCACTCTTTTTTTACGCTAATTAAACACGAAAAACACAGTTTTGCATGCTAAAATAACCTATTAGTTTACACATAGTTTACAAATAGTTTACAAAAGCAGCGAACAAATGAAAAGAACCATGGTCAATTTTGAACCTTGTACTAGAAATTTTAAAAGCAATGGGTATGCTCAAGTTTATATTCGTGCCATCAAGGTTAAAGAAGTGCAATACATTACCACTTCTTAAAGTTCCAAACTTTTATTTGAACTTAAGGTGTTCAAATTTTATATATTTGCTTTCATAGTCAGCACACATACTTCCTAAACGACCAATCTCACGAGTATATTCATTGTCTGCAGATTGTTCATCCAATGAACCATTAGTAGTTGCTTCATGGATTAAAGCATCTACATACACATTTGCGTTATCAAATGTTACGGGATCATTAATGCTGGTAATATTTTCAAATTTCTTTTCCATAAATTCATCTAAAATCATTAAATAGATTAGAAATGTATCGGATTCAAATCTACCGACAAGCCTAATGCACTGGCAATGCGGTAAAATGTAGATACTTTGGGTTCAGTTTTACCGTTCTCAATGCGTGAAATATACGATTTGTTTGAACCTACACGTTTGGCAAGTTCATCCTGAGTAAGATGTGCATTTTTACGGGCATTTTCAATAAGTTGTCCGGTAAAAAATGCCTGTGCTTGTTCCGTGAATTTTTCTCTCGAAGCCGTTCCTACTAGACCATATTCCTTATCAAGTGTTTCGTTCACAGTTGGATAATTTCTAACTTTATCCATGTTTATTTTTTTTCTGTCTACTTTATTCATAAAAAGTTCTCCATTAGTTTTTGTGCTATTGCGATTTGTTTATCGTAATCTCCAGTTGTTTTTTTGATAAAACCGTTCAATAAAACAATTTCATTTGCATTTATAAAGTTATCATTATCAATGGCAAAAAGTATAATTCTGTATTCATTGTCAACTGATATGCGCATTTCATAGAAATCAGTATTTACAAGACTTTTTACGAATTTCGTACTAACATTTTTTTCTGTACGAATATATTCGAAAACATAATCCACTTTTTTCTTAGCCCTAGTATTGAGCGAATTATAAAATGATTCAAATGCTTGTGTCTTGTACATTATTCTTTCCATGATGCAAAGATAATTACAAAGTTGCTCAACTGTGCAACTTTTTCATTTAATTTTCATACCACAGTGACTATTTAACAAATAATTTGTAAAATTAGTATCGTAGCGAAGCAACCGTACCACGAGTTCGAATCTCGTAGCTTCCGCCAGGACGCCGATTTCAGAAATGAGGTCGGCGTTTTTATTGAAATCATTGTACAGTATAGCAATAGCCTCTGAAATTATGGGTTATACATTATGAATTATGCATTAGTTTTTGTACTTTTGCAGTAATTTTGTATGATAAAGAGATTATGAGCTTAGAACTTAGTGAACAAGAACAATTCAGACGTCAAAGTCTGGACGAATTACGCAATTTAGGCATTGACCCCTACCCTGCCGCACTGTACCCAACCGATACATTTTCAACCAATATAAAAGCTGAATTTAGAGACGACGAAAGCGGTAAACCTGTTTGTGTTGCCGGTCGTATTATGAGCCGTCGCATTATGGGAAAGGCTTCTTTCATTGAATTACAGGATTCCAAAGGTCGTATTCAGGTGTATGTAAGTCGTGATGATATCAGCACCGACAAGCAACCCGAAATGTACAACCTGGTTTTCAAAAAACTATTGGATATTGGCGATTTTATTGGGATTAAAGGCTTTATTTTTCGCACCCAAATGGGCGAAATCAGTGTTCATGCACAAGAGATGACCGTGCTTAGTAAATCGCTTCGCCCGCTGCCCATCGTGAAATACAAAGACGGCGTGGCATTTGATGCTTTCGAAGACCCTGAACAACGCTACCGACAACGATATGTTGATTTAGTGGTAAACGAAGGTGTAAAAGAAATTTTCCTGAAACGGACTAAAGTATATCAATCGATGCGCGATTATTTCAACACCGAAGGATATATCGAGGTCGAAACCCCAATTTTACAATCGATTCCCGGCGGCGCTTCGGCTCGTCCGTTTAGCACGCATCACAACGCGTTAGACATGCCACTTTACCTGCGTGTGGCCGACGAGTTGTACCTCAAAAGACTTATTGTAGGTGGCTTTGAAGGCGTGTACGAATTTTCCAAAAACTTCCGCAACGAAGGCATGGACCGCACACACAACCCTGAATTTACTGCCATGGAAATATATGTAGCTTACAAAGACTACAACTGGATGATGACTTTCACCGAAAACATGATTGAAAAAATCTGTCAGGATGTGAACAGTACAAACGAAATTACGGTTGGCGATAATGTTATCAGCTTTAAAACGCCATTCAAACGTATCAGTATGATGGATTCTATCAAAGAATTTACCGGTATTGATATCAATGGCATGGACGATGTGCAACTTCGAGAAGTGTGTAAACAATTGCACATTGAAGCTGACGAAACCATGGGAAAAGGCAAGTTGATTGACGAAATATTCGGTGAAAAATGCGAAGGAAACTATATTCAACCTACTTTTATCACCGATTATCCACGTGAGATGTCACCACTTTGCAAGCGTCACCGCGACAATCCGGAACTTACAGAACGTTTCGAGTTAATGGTAAACGGGAAGGAACTGGCTAATGCCTATTCGGAACTTAACGATCCGATTGACCAACTTGGACGCTTCCAGGAACAACTGAAACTAAGCGAAAAGGGCGACGACGAAGCCATGTTTATCGATATGGACTTTGTGCGATCGTTGGAATATGGTATGCCTCCAACTTCCGGAATGGGAATCGGTATGGATCGTTTGGTTATGCTGATGACCGGTCAGGTGGCTATTCAGGAAGTACTTTTCTTCCCACAAATGAAAGCTGAAAAAGTAGCCAAAAAAGATGGGGTTGATAAATTCATCGCCTTAGGAATACCTGAAGCATGGGTGGAAGTAGTTCAAAAAGCTGGTATAGTTATGGTAGCTGATTTAAAAGGATTGAATCCAAACAAATTTCATCAGGATATTTGCGGACTGAATAAAAAACATAAAATGGGGCTTACCAACCCTTCGAAAGAGGATGTGGCAGAATGGATTGAAAAAGTAAACATGTAAATAAGGAGACAAGGAAACAAGGGACAGAAAATTGAGGTATCGCCTCTTTTACTCGTTTTCTTGTTTACTCGTTCACTAAAAAAATGATTAACGAAAAAAGTAAAATAGCGGTTTTAGGTGGAGGCAGTTGGGCAACAGCTATAGCAAAGATTTTGCTTACCAATGCTGACAGCATAAACTGGTACATGCGCCGTCAGGATCAGATTGACGAATTTGTTCGTCAAAGCAAAAATCCATCCTACCTTACCGGAGTAAGTTTTGATACAGACCGAATACACTTTACCAGCGACATAAATAAAGTAGTTCGTACATCGGATATTCTTGTTTTTGCAATGCCATCGCCTTTTATTAAACAGCATTTAAAGAAGCTGAACCGAAAGTTGAATAACAAGATGATTATTTCGGCTATAAAAGGAATTGTTCCGGACGAAAATTTAATTGTTTCCGACTATTTTGAACAGGTTTTCAATGTGCCGAAAGATAATATCGCTGTATTGGCTGGTCCCTGTCACGCAGAAGAAGTAGCACTTGAAAGACTATCCTATCTTACATTAGCTTGCACATCACGTGACACAGCCCGGATTTTAGCTCAACGTTTCTCCACCAATTTTATTCACACTTCAATTAGTGATGATATCATGGGAATTGAATATTCATCCGTAATGAAGAATATTTATTCAATTGCGGCGGGTATTTGTCATGGTTTAAAATACGGTGATAATTTTCAGGCAGTGTTGATTTCAAATGCTATTCAGGAAATCAGTCGTTTTTGTAATGCTACAAATCCACTTCACCGTGATATTAATGAACCTGCCTATCTGGGCGATTTATTAGTAACAGCATATTCTAAATTCAGTCGTAACAGGCTTTTTGGAAGTATGATTGGAAAAGGATATTCGGTAAAAACTGCTCAAATTGAAATGGAAATGATTGCAGAAGGCTATTATGCTACCAAAACAATTCACGAGTTAAACGAGAAATATCAGGTGAATATGCCGATTGTGGATTCAATATTTGAGATACTCTACAATCGGATTTCCCCCATTATGGAAATAAAAAAACTATCGGATAAGCTGAATTAAAAGTCAGCCCCCTAAAAGGGGAATTAAACAAAAACAAACATATATATATTCAAATAATTATTAAATCAATGCTCACAATTCCCCCCTTTAGGGGGTTAGGGGGCCTTAAAATTATGGAAACTATTAAATTATCTATCGACAAAGCATTTGGATTTGTATCTGAACAAGCTGTAGCCGGTTACAAAGCACAAATAGCAGAGGCTAATGCTGCTTTACACAATGGAACCGGAAAAGGAAGTGACTTTTTAGGCTGGTTGAATCTGCCAACTTCAATAGATGATGCTTTTTTAAGCGACATTGAAAACACAGCCAAGATTCTTCGCGAAAATTGCGAAGTAGTAGTTGTAATCGGTATTGGTGGTAGCTATCTTGGTGCAAAAGCGGTTATAGATGCGCTGTCAAACAGCTTTGACTGGCTTAAAACCGAACGTAAATCACCTGTTGTGGTTTATGCCGGACAAAACATTGGTGAAGACTACCTGTACGAATTGCAGGAAATGTTGAAAACCAGGAAATTCGGGATCATTTCTATCTCAAAATCAGGTACAACTACTGAACCAGCGTTGGCATTCCGGTTGCTGAAAACTCAGTTGGAAGAACAACAGGGTAAAGCAGCTGCACAGAAACTGATTGTAGCTGTAACTGACAAAGCTCGTGGTGCATTGCGTACACTGGCTGTTCAGGAAGGCTACAAAACCTACGTGATTGAAGACAATATCGGTGGTCGCTATTCTGTTCTTACTCCGGTTGGATTGCTTCCTATCGCCGTTGCTGGATTTGATATCCGTCAGTTAATTGCCGGAGCAGTAAAAATGGAAACTCTTTGCGGAACTGAAACTCCGTTTGAAGAAAATCCGGCTGCACAGTATGCTGCTGTTCGTAACGAACTTTACAAATCAGGTAAAAAAATTGAAATTCTGGTAAATTTCCATCCTAAAATGCACTTTGTTGCAGAATGGTGGAAACAACTTTACGGCGAAAGCGAAGGAAAAGACAATTTGGGTATTTTTCCAGCTTCAGTTGATTTCACAAGCGATTTACACTCTATGGGACAATGGATTCAGGAAGGCGAACGCAGCATTTTCGAAACTGTTATTTCAATTAAAGAAAGCAATAATACCAAGATTTTCCCGAACGACGAAAGCAACCTGGATGGCTTGAACTTCTTAGCCGGAAAAAGGGTTGACGAAGTAAATAAAATGGCTGAACTCGGTACTATGATTGCTCATATCGATGGCGGGGTTCCGAATTTGAAAATCGAATTGCCCAAATTAAACGAATATTATTTGGGTCAATTGCTTTATTTCTTCGAAAAAGCCTGCGGTATCAGTGGCTATGTGTTGGGAGTAAATCCATTCGATCAACCGGGTGTTGAAGCGTATAAGAAAAATATGTTCGCCTTGCTCGAAAAACCGGGATTCGAAGAAGAAACGAAAGCAATTAAAGCAAGAATCTAATTTACTTTTTTAAATGCATATAAAAGTCCTGAAAACGTTTGTTTTCAGGACTTTTCGTTTTAAATTAGAGAGAATCCTTATTTTACAATAAAAAGTGCGTGATCAGTCTGGTTATTTAAATTCAATTCAGCACTGTAAAGTCCTTTTGGCAGATTTTTCAAGGATAAATTATAGTTGAATTCAGATTCAGATTTGTCTGCAACAAATCTCTTCAGTTCTTTTCCATTTAAGTCCAGAACCCGCAAGTTTACTTTCCCGTTTTGTTCCGATACGTATTTTAATCGGAATTGTCCGTTGTTCGGATTAGGAATCACATCAATTTGATGAAATGTCTGAACAGCCTGTGAAATTCCGGTGGCAGATTTTTGAAGGACAAAAGTATCAATAAGTTTTCCGGTTGAATCAAAGGTTGAATCAATGAGAGTATTCCCTACTACATTAATCTTGCAAAAATGATAAGTACTTGAATACTGATCAATCATATTAGTAATCGTCCCTGTATAAAGTGGAGCTCCGGAGCCTCCACATACGATCTGGCATCTGCCCTGCGCTGCACCACTTCCATAGGTTGAAACAGGTGCTGATGCATTTACATTAAGATTGATAGGCTTTGAACGTTCATACATATGGTCGTGACCATTGAAAATTAAATCAACCCCGTTATCATCAAATGCTTTCCACCAAGAAGTTTTGTAACTTGTCATATCTGCTGCATGAGTACCAATAGTATAAAACGGTTTGTGAAACATTACAACTTTCCATATTTTATCGGTATTGGCAGCCAGAGTCGTTTTCAACCAACTCAACTGAGAAGCATCGGTAGGGACTTCAGAGTTAAGCACTATAAACACAGCATTCCCATAATTGAAAGTATAATATTGTTTGTTATTCGGAAGAATGAATTGAGATAAAAAGGTCGCTTCATTTCCACTTACATTGCTGTCATGATTGCCTTCGCAATGATATAGAAGTTTCTGACTAATCAAATTTGTTCCGCTTGAGAACCAGGTATCCCAGTTAGTACCTGTACCTGAATTTGCAGTAACATCACCTGAAAATAGTCCAAAATCACTATTTTTAGCTTTGGCAAGGTTGGCCACAGTTTGCCAAATCGTCATATTAGTACGGCTGTCGCCCAATACCAAAAAGGAGAATTTATTTGCCGGATCATTTGAAGAGGTCTGGTAAGTCAAATCAGTACTCCATGTCGAGGTGGATGAGTCATAAATTTGATAATGAATGGATGTAGCTGGATTCATTGTTGGAAAAGTGTAATCAAAAAAGTATCCCGTATAAGCTGTGCGCTTTGCAGGTGTAAATGTTCCTTTTTCGTAAGTATTTGTCAATCCCCACTTAATCTGGTCGGTAGTTCCTGTATTTTTCCAGGTCACAGTAAGTCCTGTCAATGGATTACCTGTACTTCCCCATCGTACAAAGGTATTAGCGGCTTTAATTACTCCTAAAGAGCAGAAAATAGTGAGCAATATAAATAATTGAATTCTTTTCATATTTTTCAAATGTTTAATTTCAAAATTGGGCGTAAAAATAGAATAAGTTTTTGATATGAATGAATTTCAATTTGTATTTTAATCATATTATACAAAAAATCAGATAATTAGTAGATAATTGTGTACAATAATACAAGAGCTTCAATAAAAAAGTTGTAAAACCTGAGGTTTTACAACTTTTCATTTAAAAATCATACTTTAGTAAGTTTTATGCTGAAAATTACAATTAATTAAGAGTTTGATTTTTAGCCTTTTTGATTGGTGTTTTCAAGACAAAACTTGTAGAATTTGTGCCAATAAACGTTCCTCCGTCAAAAGTTGCATCAGAAAATAATGTAAAACTGATTTGCGCATTATCCGACTCCTTTAAAGCAATATATTTGAAAGGAAAATAAAGATTCAGGACACTGGTTTTAAATATAAACTTACCTTTAGAATAGTTCGATGCAGTTGAATTAAAAACAGAATCCAAAGAGTTTTTACCGGGAAGTAATAATCTGGTTGAAGTAGTATCGGAACGATTTATAGTGTATGATGTCAGATTGTTTGAAAACCCGTTTAACAATACACGAAAGGTCACGGTATCGCCTACACTTATTGAATCGAGCATATAAACATCTGCTACATCAGTGTATTTTGCTGACAATGTATCATTTTTATTGGTTAGAGGCTTTGTAACAAACGAAATCTGTGGTGTGTAATTTGATGTACTTGTCAAATCACAAGCCGAAAAAACGGTGCAAATGAGCAATATTATTATAAAATATGATTTCATTTTAATAGCAGTTTTGATTTAAACAGGATTCTTACTTAATGGATGTATATAGCAATAAAACGGTTGTGAATTGAAAAAATTTCATCTATTTTGAAAACCATTGCAAAAATACACAAAATAATTCAAACAACCTTAATTTTTCTGTAGAATAATCGATTTTATAAGTAGAAACTACACCATACGTGAATAAACCAAAAACAAAAAGCCAAAAAACGTCATAAATTTGTCGGGGTGACAAGATTCGAACCTGCGACCTCTACGTCCCGAACGTAGCACGCTACCAACTGCGCTACACCCCGATATTTCTGGAATTGCAAATTTATTGTTATTTTTGAAAATAAAAAAATCAGCATTATCAAAAAAGCACCATGATTTAAGACTAATACTACTTATTCCAAACAAGCAAAAATAAGAGTCTTTCTTTAAATTTTTGCTTAAAGCCAATTGAAAACAGAGATTGTAACTGACAAAATCAGTATCTTTGCAGAAAATTAGAATAGATGTTTTCAAAAGAAATAGAAAAATTCATAACCGATAAGAATTACCCTTCATTTGAGCCAAAAGCAGTATTTTTCGACATGGATGGTGTATTATATGATTCGATGAAAAGTCATGCTAGTGCATGGGTTAGAGCTATGAATGAATCAGGTTTGCCCTTCACCGAACAGGATGGATATTTGAACGAAGGACGCACCGGTGCTTCAACCATTGATGGGGTTTTCGTTCAGATTTATGGAAGGAATTCAACTGAAGATGAAAAACAAGCGATTTACAGCCTGAAATCCAACTACTTTGAAGCGAACGGAAAAACAGAAACAATACCTTATGCCTTAGAATTATTGAGGAAAATACAATCACAAAATATTGAAATATATTTAGTTACTGGCTCGGGGCAGACAACTCTTTTGCAAGGCCTGGAGGATCATTTTCCGGGTGTATTTGTAAAAGAAAAAATGGTAACGGCTTTCGATGTAAAAAATGGTAAACCTCACCCTGAACCCTATTTAATGGCACTGAAAAAATCAAAACTGAAGCCATGGGAAGTGATAGTGGTTGAAAATGCTCCTTTGGGAGTTGAGTCTGCTACAATGGCTGGTTTACTAACCCTGGCCGTAAATACTGGTCCACTGGCACCGGAAGTTCTGTCGGACAGTGGAGCCAGTATAGTTTTCAGCGGTATGAAAGAACTGTATGAAAAATGGGACAAAATTATAACGAACTAACTTTTTGTTGTAACATTCAAATTAAAGCAATATGCAACTAATTAAATATCCAAGTCGTGAGGAATGGTCTACGATTCTAAAACGACCTGTTTTTGACACAACAACTCTGTTTGGAACTGTGCAGGAAATACTGGATGATGTGCGTAAACGAGGCGATAAAGCCCTGAAAGAAATAACATTGCAATTTGACAAGGTCAAAATCGATATTTTCGAAGTTACAAAAGAAGAAATTGCAGAAGCTGAAACTCAGATTTCGATGAATCTGAAACAGGCAATTGAAATGGCACGTCGCAATATCTGGAAATTCCACTCAGAACAACAACACGAAATGCCAGAAATTCAGACTTCTCCCGGGGTTTATTGTTGGCAAAAATCAGTTGCTATTCAAAAAGTAGGACTTTATGTTCCGGGTGGTACAGCGCCACTCTTTTCAACTGTACTGATGTTAGCCGTTCCTGCACAAATAGCTGAATGTAAAGAAATCATACTTTGCACACCTCCAAACAAAGAAGGAAAAATTCATCCTGCCATATTATATGCTGCTAAAGTTGCAGGTGTGCATCGTATTTTTAAGTTGGGAGGTTCGCAGGCTATTGCTGCAATGGCTTATGGAACTGAATCCGTGCCAAAGGTTTATAAAATTTTTGGACCGGGAAACCAGTATGTCACCGCGGCCAAACAATTAGTTTCATTACACGATGTGGCCATTGATATGCCGGCAGGACCTTCGGAAGTTGAAATTATAGCCGATGAAACTTCGAACCCCGTTTTTGTCGCTGCCGATTTGCTTTCACAGGCTGAGCATGGTGCTGATAGTCATACAATTTTAATTACCGTTTCCGAAAAAATAATCGAACCGGTTATGGAACAAATTGAACTGCAACTTGAAAAACTACCACGCAAAGAAATTGCTAAAAAAGCATTGGAAAATAGTAAAATAATTTTACTAAAAACGCTGGAAGAAGCTGTAGAAATGACCAATGACTATGCACCGGAGCATTTGATTATTTCTACCCGCTTTTATTTGGGGGTTGCACAGAATATCGTGAATGCCGGATCTGTTTTTCTGGGAAATTATTCCCCCGAAAGTGCAGGAGATTATGCTTCCGGAACAAATCATACCCTGCCAACAAACGGCAATGCAAAAGCATATAGTGGTGTAAATCTGGATAGTTTTGTTCGTAAAATCACTTTTCAACAACTAACTCAGGAAGGTCTTACCAATATAAGTAATGCAGTAATATTAATGGCTGAAAGCGAAGAGCTGATGGCTCATAGCAATGCAGTAAAAGTGCGACTAAATGAAGAAAGGGAAGTGGTAGTTATTGAAAGCCGCCACCCACGCTGATTTTAGTTAACAGTTAGCAGCAGCGAGTTAGCAGTAGGCAGTAGGCAGAATGAAATGAGTAATATCGGCGAAGCCAAATAACGTGAGCGAAGCGAACAAATATCGTGAGCGAAGCGAACAAATAACAATGTATATGAATTTAGAAAAACTTTTACGCGAAAATATACGTTCCCTTCAACCTTACTCGTCAGCACGTGACGAATTTAAGGGTGAAGCTTCGGTGTACCTGGATGCGAATGAAAATCCCTACAATGCCCCATTTAATAGATATCCTGATCCCTTACAGTGGGAAGTAAAGGCGGAAATTTCAAGAATTAAACACGTTCCGCCTGAGAATATTTTTCTCGGAAATGGTAGCGATGAACCCATTGATTTACTTTATCGTGCATTTTGTGAACCACGACTGGATAATGTGGTTGCTATCGAACCTACCTACGGAATGTATAAAGTTTGTGCCAATATAAACGACGTGGAATACCGCAAAGTGCTGCTTGATGAGAATTTTGATTTTACGGCCGATAAATTACTGTCAGCGACCAATCTTTGTACAAAAATAATCTGGCTTTGCTCACCGAATAATCCAACCGGAAATAGCCTCAATAGCAAGGAGATAATTAAATTATTGGAGTCTTTTGACGGCATTGTTGTGTTGGATGAGGCCTATATTGATTTTTCTTCGGGTAGTAGTTTTTTAGACAAACTAGCTTTATACCCGAATTTGCTGATCCTTCAAACTTTTTCAAAAGCCTGGGGCAGTGCGGCTATCCGACTCGGAATGGCATTTGCCTCAACGGAGATTATTTCTGTTTTGAATAAAATAAAATATCCTTATAACATCAATATTCTCACTCAGAAACAGGCAATTAAAACTATTCAGTCGGCTATTCAAGTGAAAGATTGGGTGGAAATTCTGCTTGAGGAACGAACAAAGCTTATTGATTCCTTGAAAGAATTAGAAATTGTTCAACATATTTACCCTACCGATTCAAACTTCGTTCTGCTAAAGGTCAATGATGCCAATGAAATTTACAAGTATCTGGTTGACAAAGGAATTATTGTTCGAAACCGATCATCTGTTTCCCTATGTCTGGGCTGTCTGCGAATTACTGTAGGAACTCCTGAAGAAAATAACACTTTGATTCAGGCATTGAAATCAGTTTCATGAGACAAAGGATAATTCACTTATCAATTTTGTTTACTTTCTCTATAATGAGCTTTGCAAGTCATAAAGTTTATGTTATTCACGGATTTGGTGGATTTAAGCTACAAATGAGCAAAATCAATAACTGTTTATTGAAAGAAGGTTATGCAACAAAAAATTATTCTTACCATTCTTTATCAAAAGATATTGATAGTGTTGCCAAAGAACTTTTTATAAAAATAAAAGCTGAGAAAATCGATACAGTTTCGTTTGTTACCCATTCAATGGGAGCATTGGTTGTTAGATCTCTGTACAAAAACATTGTCTCGAAAGCTGAATTTCCTTTTATTTACAGAATTGTTATGGTTGCTCCACCAAATAAAGGAACAGAAGTGGCAAACATTTACTCCTGCAAATTAACCCGATTCTTTTTTGGTCCTAATGTCAATAAGCTTAAAACCGGTGACAATTGTTTTGCAAAAAGTCTGCCAGTTCCGGATTGTGAAGTAGGTATCATTGCTGGGATGAAAGGTAAGAAACCGTGGTACAATCCATCATTAAAAGATGACAACGATGGAAACGTTTCTGTGAATCTGACTACATTGGGAATTGAAAAAGATGCTGTAAAAATACATTCTACACATAATTTAATGACCATTCAGACAAAAGTCTGCAAATTGATTGTATCATTTATGAAAAATGGAGCTTTTGACAAAGAATTCCTGTTTTAAAGGTATTTGCATAGTTTAAGTAGTTGGAAATAAATATTGTAGTATAATTAGGTACTAACAATGATAAGAATGGAACGCGGATTTTCACTGATATAGCGGATTGTAAAACGGATTGTCATCTCGCCCCGGACGAGATGATTTTCAGACATTTATAGTCTTATCAGTCATGCTTGCATGACTAAAATCCGATTTATAACCGTTTAATTTAAATCCGTAATTATCCGCTAAATTCGTGAAAATCTGCGTTCTATACTTTTTGTAAAATACGACTTGATATTTTTCCGATTACTTAGTTGTTTTACAAACATCAGATTATCAGGAAAGAAACTTATATTGATAACTATTTTCATGAAATCAACTGTAATTTTTCTCTTTATCTGTTATAGCTTTACTATCTCTGCTGAATTATATAACGGAAAAATAATTTCAAAAGGAAATCAAACTCCTGTTGAATACGCAAATATCGGTATTCCGAATAAAAACACAGGTACAACTTCCGATGCAGCCGGGAATTACAGCATCAACCTACCAGACGAATTCAACAACGACACACTCCGAATTTCAAGTATTGGATTTGAAACCCGAAATATAATCATCAGAGATTTTATTAATCTAAAGAGCAATAATATCGAGCTTTCTGAAAAAATCTATAATCTCAGCGAAACAGTAATTATTCCAAAACTCTTTAAAGAAATGGTATTAGGTGTAAAAACCAAATCAAAAAGTATTCAGGCAGGATTTAATGAGCATATTTTGGGTAAAGAAATGGGTGTTATTTTAGCAATACGGAAATCAGCCAAGCTGAAGAAAATCAATCTTAATATAGCTACCTGTAATTTTGATACAATCTTTTACCGTATCAATGTGTATGAAGTGAGAAACTTGTGGAAAAAAGATTTTGTAAATGTTTTAAAGACTCCATTGTATATCAATATCCCTAAAGACAAAGTAAAAAGTACTGTAACCATCGATATCGAAAACAGTGATATATGGGTTAATGGAAATTGTTTGGTTACAATTGAGTACGTTAGGGATTTAGGCAAAGGTCAACTTCACTTTTGTGCAGGTATAGGTAATAGTACATATCATCGGGAAACAAGTCAGGGAAAATGGTCATCTGTACCTATTGGAATTGGATTGAATGTTATTGCTGATGTTGAATATTGATAATTAAGACCAAATCTAATCATTAATATGCCTGCAGATTTATCCAAATTACCCAATATCTGAAAAGACACAGCTTCGAAACTCAAACAAGCCGGAATAAATTCAGCTGAAGATTTTAGAGCTATTGGTGCTGAGCAAGCATTTTTGAGACTTCAGGTGCTAGATCCGGGTGCATGTATTTAATTGCTTTAGGGGTTGGTAGGAGCTGTTGAAGGAATTTAGGACAAAGACTTAAGTCAGGCGAAAAAACAAAAATTACATGAGTTTTATAAAATGACAAAATTAACTCATTAAATTTTATTAAATCATTTTGGAACTCTTTCAAAAAACATTACTTTTGCGCAAAATCTAACAAAATGTGCAGGTTTCTGCAAAAAATTACATTATAATCAAGATGAGTAAAATTATTATTAATAGCTTTGAGGAACTAGAAAAATTTATCGGTAAAGAAATAGGTATTTCGGATTACATCACTATCTCGCAGGAACAAATCAATCTATTTGCCGACGCCACATTAGATCATCAATGGATACACGTTGATACAGAAAGAGCTAAAGTTGAAAGCCCTTTCAAATCGACCATTGCACATGGTTATTTAAATATCTCAGTTCTACCTTACCTTTGGGAACAAATAGTTGAAGTTCGTAATTCTAAACTTACTGTCAATTACGGTATTGAAAGTTTGCGTTTTAATCAACCCGTATTAGTTAACAGTCAGATAAGAGTGCATGCCAAGCTTAAATCTTTAAAGAATTTACGGGGCATTTCGAAAGCAGAAATCGAAGTATCGTTGGAAATTAAAGACAACAAAAAATCAGCGTTGGATGGAACCATCGTATTTTTATATCATTTTGTTTAGGGACTCATTATTAGTCTTTTAATTTTCGATTTACTGCTTCTGAATTTATAAATTCTTAATCCGATAAGCAAAAAAAACATAAATCAAATGATTTCCTCTTTTTACTTGTAAAAATGGAAATCAAGTTGTATTTTTACAGTCCTATATCAAAAATAATTAAAACACGTTATTATGAACCACTTATTATTTATTGACGCTCCAATTGTCATTGTAGTTGCTTTGATTTTCTTATTATTATTTGGTGGAAAGAAAATTCCGGAACTAATGAAAGGATTAGGAAAAGGAGTGAAAAGTTTCAAAGAAGGATTGAACGAAGTAGAAAATGAAATAAAAGACGTAACGAAAGAAAGCCCAAAGGAAGAACCTAAGGACGACAAAAAAGAATCTGCTAAAAAATAATGAGTAGGCCGATTGAAAGTGAAATGACTTTTTGGGATCATTTAGATGATTTACGGAATACCTTGTTTCGGATTGCCGGATTTGTTGGGATAACTTCATTGGTATTTTTCGCTTTTATGAAGTGGATTTTCGATCATATAATTCTGGCACCTTCCCGTAATGATTTCTTTCTATACCAATGGTTTAATGAGCTCAGCAAAAAAATCCCCTACTTCCCTGATTTTATAAGTGGCACGTTTAATGTGAAGGTCATAAACATTAATCTGGCTTCGCAGTTTCTGGTTCACCTAACTTCTTCTTTATGGTTTGCACTGGTATTCAGCTTTCCCTTTGTTATTTATCAACTTTTTCTGTTTATTAAACCGGCACTTTATGCGAATGAAAGAAAAAATGCCGGAGGAGTTTTTCTCTTTGGAAACATATTGTTTTATCTTGGAGTTGCGGTAGGATATTTATTCCTTTTCCCGCTGACTTTACGGTATTTAGCCGGTTACCAACTCAGCAAATTTATCGAACAAAGCGTATCGTTGGATTCGTATATGAATACCTTCCTAATGGTTTGTTTCTTTATGGGATTGGTATTTGAATTACCCATTGTTGCCTGGTTTTTGTCCCAGTTAGGTATTTTGTATCGAGATTTTTTTAATAAATATAGAAGGCATGCTTTCTTTTCTCTATTTGTAATTGTAGCTATATTTTCGCCAACAGGTGATCCACTTACCATCATGTTATTTTTTATACCCATTTATGCACTTTGGGAAATGAGTGCCTTTGTGGTAAAGAAAAAACCAGAAGAGTCTGAACAATAAATATTTATTGACAGATTAATTTATTAAGATTATTCGATTTAACTCATTGACAATATTAATTCAATATGAAAAGACGTGATTTTTTTAAATCAGCCGCACTGGTTGGTCTTACATCAGTAATCAAAACTGATTTATTTGGTACTGCAGTAAAATCCGGTTCTGTAGCCGTTCACTCAGAACCCGATTTGGTTGCCGTAATGGGTGGCGAACCCGAAGCTATGCTTCTGCGAGGGTTGAAAGAATTTGGCGGCATAAAAACCTTTGTAAAAAAAGGGCAGAAAGTGGTGATCAAACCGAATATCGGTTGGGATAGAACTCCTGAACTGGCAGCTAACACAAATCCTGATCTGGTCGCTGCACTGGTAAAACAATGTAAACTTGCAGGAGCTTCCGAAATTTTGGTTTTCGACCACACCTGCCACGATTGGAAAAAAAGTTATACCAACAGCGGTATTGAAGCTGCTGTAAATGCTGCCGGAGGTAAAATGGTTCCTGGAAATGATGAATCTTTTTACCGCGATGTTCAAATTCCAAATGGGGTAAAAATGACAAGCAATAAAATTCATCAAGCAATTCTCGATTGCGATGTCTGGTTTAATGTTCCCATTTTAAAACATCACGGTGGTGCCAAAAACTCTATTTCGATGAAAAACCTGATGGGAATTGTTTGGGACAGAAAATTCTTTCACAAAAATGATCTCCATCAATGTATTGCCGATATTGCTACCAGCCATAAAAAACCAGCATTGAATATCGTTGATGCCTACCGTATTATGAAATCAAACGGACCACAAGGAAAATCGGAGGCTGATGTAGTGCTGCTTAAATCACTGATTATTTCGCCCGATTTTGTAGCTGCCGATACAGCAGCATTAAAAATGTTTTCACAAGTTCAACCCACCGATATTAAAGATGTTCGGCATATTGAGCTTGCAGAAAAAGCACATGTTGGAACGATGAATCTGGAAAGTTTAAACGTTAAACGCATAAAAATGAATTAATTAATTGTCAAATTTCCAATTTCCAATTAAAAATATTCCATTGGAAATTGGAAATTGATTAATTGGAAATTATCATCTATGAAATATCTTAAGAAAATCCGTGTCGGATTGTCACTCCTTTTTTTTATTCCCATCCTGTTATTTTTCCTTGATTTTACGGGGAAATTGCCTACTCAGTTACATCAATTATTGAGTATTCAGTGGATTCCTGCATTATTGTCAATGGACTTCATCATTTTAGGGGTTTTACTTTTACTGAGCTTATTATTCGGTCGGATTTATTGTTCTGTCATTTGTCCACTCGGTGTTTTTCAAGATATTGTTACCTGGAAGACACGCCTTTTTCGCAAAAAAAAGAAATTCCGCTACGAATATGCCAAACCACAAAACTGGATCCGATATTCCATTTTGGCACTTACTATTATCGTATTTATTTTTGGAAGTTCATTTCTGGTTTTATTACTCGACCCATACAGTACTTTCGGAAGAATCAGTTCTCAGTTATTTCGTCCTTTAGTTATTTTTGCCAATAATGGTTTATCTCATTTGCTGGGCAAAACAGGCAATTATTCCGTTTATGAAGTAAAGCAACTAAGCTTTATTCCACTGGCCTTCAGTCTTGCGTTTTTATTTTTCTTAGTTGTAACAACCATGTCCTGGACTAAAGGTCGTTCATATTGCAATACAATTTGCCCCGTTGGTACAGGATTAGGCTTACTATCAAAATTCTCAATATTCAGAATAGCAATAAACGAATCATCGTGTGTTCGTTGCGGTGCTTGTGAGCGTAAATGCAAATCACAATGCATTGATAATGATACAATGAAAATTGATGAGACTCGTTGTGTGAGTTGTTTTGATTGTTTGTCATCCTGTAAAAAAGACAGTATTCATTACGAATACCGATATAAGAAACAAACTACCAGTGTTACAGAACCAAAAGTAAGTTCGGGTAGAAGAACATTTTTATTGACTACGGGTGCAATTATTAGCACTGCTGCATTTGCAAAGCCCAGAAAAATTATTTCAAAAAATGATTCTATTCTTTCGCGTATGCCCATTATGCCTCCGGGAGCAGGAAGTATGGAGCATTTTAAGACTCATTGTACCGCTTGTCAGATATGCATTACCAAATGCCCCATGCAAGTATTGAAACCTGCTGCACTCCAATATGGTATTTCTGGTATCACACAACCACATTTGGTATTTTCTACCGAAGTTTTTTGCAGCTACGATTGTAATATTTGTACAACCGTTTGCCCTACCAGTGCATTAAAAAAACTTCCGATTGAAGAAAAGAAACTGGCTCAAATCGGCGTTGCTAAATTCCGGAAGGATAAATGTATTGTTTTCACAGAAGAAAAAGATTGTGGGGCATGTTCAGAGCATTGTCCTACACAAGCCGTACACATGATTGATTATAAAGACGGACTTACAATTCCTGAAGTCACACAAGATCTATGCACCGGTTGCGGGGCTTGTGAATCAATTTGTCCTTCAAAACCCTATGTTGCAATTTACGTTGAAGGCGTAAGTACACAACTCAAAGCTAAAAAACCAACCGATGCTAAAAAGTTTGATAAGAAAATTGATGATTTTGGGTTTTAAAAGCTTAAAAGTTAAAAAAGAAGGTTTATAAGCCTCAATGCTTGAACGTTTAATGTTTCAAAATTGCTGAAAAAAAACTATCTTTGCAATGGAAACAATAAAAGCATAAAATGTTTGAGATTATTATAAAGGGAATTTTGATAGGTTTATGTATTTCGGTACCATTGGGTCCAATCGGGATGCTTACTATTCAACGGACCTTAAATCGTGGTCAGAAACATGGCATTGCTACCGGTTTGGGTGCTACGACTTCCGATTTGATTTATACCATCATCACCTTATTCTTTTTGAGTTTCGTACTTGATTTTATTGAAGCACATCGCTTCGTCATACAACTTGTCGGCAGTTTGGTTGTAACGTATTTTGGTTGGTATATTTACCAGAGTAACCCGGCTACACAACCGAAGCCGAACGAAACGGTTAAACATAGTCTTCCGGGTGATTTTTTTACGTCCTTTGGCCTGACTTTTTCTAATCCACTGGTTTTATTTGTACTGATTGCCCTCTTTGCCCGCTTCGAATTTATAAATAACACTACCACCTTATTTGTTTCAATTATTGGCATTACGTCAATTTTAGGCGGTGCTTTGCTATGGTGGAGTTTACTGACTTTTTTAGTAAGTCGTTTTAAGGACAAACTTAACATGAGAGAATTGAAAATTATTAATCAAATAACCGGAGTGATAATAATTCTCATTGGTTGTGTTGGTTTAATTCTTTGTTTGATAAAATAGAAAAGCCAACGCGTTATCGCAACGAATTGGCTTATTATTAATCCTTTAGAAGATTAATAAACAAAATGTATTATTGTTCGATTAAGAAACTGAACCTTCTGATTTCTCTTCTCTAATAGTCGATTTTCCATTACACGAAAAGGCGTTTAACATCTCTTCCTTCGACATTTTCCCACTGATCCAGATTAAACTTATTTCATTTTTATCCTTGCTAACGATAAGCATATCAGCATTATCCTTTCCTGAAAGGCGGTAGTAAATATGAACACGCTCCCCTTTATCACGAGCTTCGATAGCGGTTATAAATTTTCCGTCTTCAATCACTTTATCCAGTTCCTGTATAAAAGTTTTAGACAGGACAGAGCCTTTATCTTCCAGTGTCAGAATCTTGATGGATTTCATCTTTGAAGCCAACTCTTTGTTTTGGCTATTGCTACTATGTTTTCCTATTATTGAACCTAAATTCATCATACCACCACCAACAGTTACGGCAGTAAATCGTTCGTCTTCACTATACTTATCAAAAAGTGATTGAAGAGTTTGTGCCTGTGTTGCCACAACAATAAGTAGATAAGCAACCAAAGTCAACATTTTTTTCATATTCATTATTATTTATATTGTAATTTATTTTGTATTTCATCCATTCTTTCTTTTACACTCGAAAGTTTATTAATCGGATGTAAGTTATTTCTTACTTTTTCAATATTTTGCATCGGTTTCATACTTCTGTTCAACACATCGTTCACCTGATTCAGTTTTTTATCAGCATATTTTTCGGCAAATTCTGTATCCTGAATTTTAGCTCCACTCACCACTGCGAAATTTTCTGGCTGTTTTGGATATTTTACCCACAATGCAATTAATAATGATGCAGCAACTCCAGTATAAATAAAGGTCTGAATCCACATACGCTTCACTTTTTTTTGCTCCGGGAGAATTTTCAGATCCGGCTTGTTAGCTTTTTCCTTTAACTCCTCATCAAAAGTCACAAACATAGCTCGATACAGTTCGTGTTCTGGCAAAACTGCTGAAGTCCTAAAATACTGCTTCAGTTCGCTTTCTTCAGCAAGCGTTGTTTCGCCCCGAAAGTATTTTTCCAATAAATCACTAGCTCTTTCCATATACTGTTTGGTCTATTCGTTTTTGTTCCATTATTATCTTTTCTCTGATTTTCTGTCGTGCTCTTGAAAGATTTACGGTTACGGCATTTTCGGTAAGCGTGGTTATATATGCGATTTCACTAAGTTCCATTCCTTCTACATCCCGCATCCTTATTATTGTTCGTTGTAATTCAGGCAAATTATCAATCAAGATTTTAACCCGACGAACCAAATCCTTTTGTTCCGTTTGTTGATGCGGATTTAACTCAATATAAGCTATCTCGGGAGCTAATTCCTGTTCATCTCGTTGTTGGCGAATAGAATCCAAACATAAATTCCGCATTGCACGCATCGTAAACGCGGGTATATTCTCCACTTCGTCCAAACTACCTCGCTTTTCCCACAATTTTACAATCAAGTCCTGCACAGCATCCTGTGCCGAATCAGCATTCCGTAATATCGATTTTGCCAATCGAAAAAACTTGTCGGACAGCGTGATAACCTGATTATTAAACTGTTTTGAATCCATTCGGCTTATTCTGTATCTAATCTAAAAAAAACAATGTTTTATGATTAATATTAACTCAACAATTCGGAAACTAAAACCTTTTAATAATCAGTTCTACATATAAGACGAAAATAACAAAAAATTATTACATTCTGTTGAGAAAATATTTCTCAGCCACAGTGTCAGAATAAACTATCAGGAGTAAACTAATTGTTATTTCATGCAAAAATAGGGAAAGTCTGGCGGATAATGTTTTTGCTCGTTTTTTTTTTGTAATTTTCGGCTGTTTTAGTATGCATACTTTCTTAACATAAAAATGCTAAGGTTATGAAAATAAATTTATCGGAAACTCAGATTCAGAATTTCAAAATAATTGGGTTATTTACCTGTTTATCAATACTGATCGTATTACTTTATCCAACCGAAGACAGCTTTAAATATCAGTTTGAAATTGGGAAACCCTGGTCGTATGAGTTAATAACAGCCTCGTTTGATTTTCCAATTTATAAAAACGAGCAGCAATTAGCGAAGGAAAAAGTAGAAATTCTGAAAGATTTCACTCCCTATTACAAGATTGATACCGCATTAGTGAGTAAACAGTTACAAAAACTGACTGATGACTTACAGCAGAATAAAGATATTCAGGGTCATACAATGACATATATTCGGAAAAAATTCAAAGACATTTATTCTGTTGGAATAATTTCAGCAACTGAATATAATAATTTACTAAGCGATAAACGGACCAAAATTTCATGTATTCTACCGAATCGACTTACGCATATTAGGCAGTTGGAAACTGTGTTGACACCACGAACTGCTTATGAACAAATAACTGCCAATGCTCCTGTTACGCTAAAGGATTATAATATCAACAAGTACCTGACCGAAAATCTGACTTTTGATAGCCTTACAACTGTTATTTCAAAAAATGAATTATTAAAAAATCTATCGATTACCTCCGGTATGCTGCAATCTGGTGAGCGCATTATCGATCGGGGCGAAATAGTATCATCAAATTCTTTTCAAGTATTAAATTCACTAAAGATAGAAACCGAAAAAAGAAAATCGAGTATCCAACAATCTTCGGTGGTGATATTAGGGGAGATTATCATGACTTTCGGCTTAATCTCATTGTTCTTTTTATACATTTATCTCTTCCGTCCCCGTATATTCGAAGTAACGAGTCATGTGATTTTTATCTTATTACTTATTTTAATGATAATAAGTCTCACTTCCTTTACTATCAGCTTTACCTCATCAAGTTATTATATTGTACCTTTCGCATTGTTACCAATCATTATCCGGGTATTTTTTGATTCCCGAACAGCTTTATTTGCTCATATCATAACGGTGCTGATTATTTCATTTATGGTGGATAATGCATTTCAGTTTATTCTTTTGCAAATTACGGTGGGTATGGCGGCAGTTTCTAGTCTGAAGGATATGTCGCAACGCTCTCAGCTGGCTCAAACGGCTTTGTATATATTTTTGAGTTACGTTCTTATGTATGTAGCCTTTGAATTAATTTCGGAAGGCGATATTAACCGAATTGATTGGCATTACATTATCTTTTTCGGCTTGAGCAGCGTTTTCTTGCTTTTTGCCTATGTTTTGATTTATATTTTTGAGAAAATATTCAATCTGGTTTCGAGTGTTACCTTGGTTGAACTCACCAACATAAACAGTGATTTGATGATGCAATTTTCAGAACGTGCTCCCGGAACTTTCCAACACTCCCTACAGGTTTCAAATCTGGCTACCGAAGCAGCCAAAAAAATCAATGCAAATAGTCTGCTGGTTCGTACCGGTGCGCTTTATCACGACATTGGAAAAATGAAACACCCTGAATATTTTATTGAGAATCAGCTTGGTGGTAAAAATCCGTTATCGGAAATTGATTATGAAGATGCTTCGCAAATTGTAATTAATCATGTGAATGACGGCATTGAAATTGCCAAGAAAAGCCATTTACCTGAACAAATTATTAAGTTTATCAGTTCGCACCATGGAACAAGTAAAACCAAGTATTTTTACTATTCATATATCAATGCAAACCCTGATAAAAAGCCGAATGACGAAATTTTTACCTATCCGGGACCCATTCCAAATAATAAAGAAACGGCAATTCTAATGATGGCCGATGCTGTTGAAGCCCGTTCGAGAAGTTTGACAGAATATACCGACGAAAGCATCAGCGAAATGGTTGAAAACATGATTGATAACCAGATTGCTGAAGGAGAATTTAAGGATGCACCTATTACTTTCCGTGATGTAGAATTAGTTAAAGCGGTTTTCAAGGAAAAAATCAAAAACATTTATCACAACCGGATAAAATATCCTGAAATAACTAAAATTACTCCTCCCAACCCCTAGTAGACAGAAAAATAAAATCCTCCAAATTCTAATGATTTGGAGGATTTTCAATTTATACTTGTAATACTAATCTAACTTTACTGTAATTTTCTTCGCAATTTTAAGTGCAGTTGTCATTGTACTCAAGTCGGTATCCAAATTACCATCAGCACCCGAATAATGACTGTGACCAATTACTTTCAACACATATTCCGGAGTTGGACTTGCAGTATCAATATCTGCGGAATAAACCAAAGCCGGTTGGCTGGACGTTTTGTATTCTTTGTCATTCATATATTTGTCGTTTGTCCAGTATTCATTCCAGTCCCAGGACTGATTTAATTCCAGCATGATTTTATATTTTCCGTTCAGCGGTTTTTCAGTTTTAGAATGTAAAATAAACGAAGCCGATGGAGTTGCACCGGTATAGGCATCAGCCACCGGTTGTTTTGGAGTTGGCATATAGGTACCAAATTCATTCTTCTCTCCACGCTGATGAGCCCAAAAAGGCAAAGTGGCAGGACGTTGAATCTCGCCCGCTTGCCAACGACCGGTTTTACGGCTCGCTCGTTTAAAAACGCCTTTCCCGATGCTTTCCGATACATATAAGGTCTGAATATAATTACCCTTTTCGTCGGCTAACCAAACTGCAAAAAGCGGATGATTATGTTCAACTCCTTTTTCAAACTGAATAGTCAGACTTGTACCGGCATTGTTCGAGCCATAGTTTTCCTGCGAAAAAACTTCTTTTTTCTTTTGTGCTGAAATTGCCATCGCAACAAACAAAGCTACAATTATTAATACTTGTGTTTTCATATTATAAACTATAAATTATGAACTATAAACTGATTTAAATTTTAATTATTATGCCGATAGTTGGCAAAATTGTTCCCGCAAAGTTATCAATATTGCGTAATACATATTTCGAAGGATCTGTCGGATCAGAAACCGGTGAATATACTTTGTTACCATTTGCATCTGGCACTCCATTGTCCAAATTTGTATAATTAGGTGCTCCCTGAGTTTTAAAATTGTATACATTTTGAATATCGGTATAAAAATTTAACACCCATTTTTTGAAATAGAATTCCTTATCAATTCGCAAATCCAATTGATGAGTGTCAGGCAGTCGGTTTTTATTGAAATTGCTATAATCAAGAATGGGTTGTTTTGTTATATCCCAAACTGATTTATAATATGAAGCCGAACTGATTGCAGTGTAAGGAGCACCACCCACAAACCTCCAACGGGCAGCCACATTCCAGTTTTTTGGCAATTTATAACTGGCAATTAAGTTTAATAGTTGGCGAGTATCCCATGAAGAGGATAGGTATTCACCTGCCGAATTTGTAAATTCACTCCGAAAATAGGTGTAGGTAGCAGTAATGTTCAATTTCTTCATTTCCATAATTTTGTATAAGATTTCGACTCCGTAGGCGCGACCTTTTCCTGTTGAAACAATTTCCTCATCACCCACTTGGCCAAATGCAGTTCCTTTGCTGGCAATACTCAAGCCATCGGCCACTGAAAGCGGATAATAATTGTAGGATTTGTAAAAACCTTCCACACTTAAGCGCATGTTTTCCATGGGGCGATATTCAAAACCGGCTATGGCCTGATCGGAAACTGTGTATCTGAGGTTTTCGTTTTGATTGACTAAAACTCCTGCCGAATTTCTATATCCGAGGGTTGTATAAGCCGGTTGTTGTGCATAATGACCTACATTCCCATTAAAATCAAATTTATCGGAAAGTGCATACGAAACCGAAAACCGTGGTGACAACTGATTGAGAGGATTCAACATGTTTTGATTGAAATCGATTCCTGAGGTGTTTATTCCAAACGAAAGTTTCAATTTATCTTCAAGCAACTCTTTCGAAGCCTGAGCAAAAGCCTGATAACCAAATAAACCAATGGTAGTATTGTAAGACAGATTTGAGACAACATTATTAAAGTAAATCTGACGACTTGTTGAATTAGTATAATGCGAGTATTTCAGACCGCCACCAAACGATAGTTTCACAGGTAAATCGGGGTAATTCCGTTCGAAGCGCAATTTATTTTCTGCCTCATCCGATTTGTAATCCGATGTTTTAGCTTTCGTTTCGTCGTTATCCAGATACTTGAAATTGGTATTGCGAAGCATATTGCGGCTCAACACCCAGGTATCATAATGCGTATCGGCAAAATGTTTGTAAACCGCACCAACCGTATAATTCCATTGTATATAGGTTGGTAAATAAGCCAACAAATAGGCCTGACTTTCGGTTGGATTCTTAATTCCCAGATTCAGCGCATCGTTATCAATAGCACCTATTCCTAAAAAAGTAATTTCATTTTTTTTGTCAATCTGCGTTTTTACTTTTACCTGAAAATCATTGTAAGTTGGCAAAAAAGGCAAACCAATAGCAGCAAAAAGGAATTGCAGATATGATTGACGAGCCGAAATGATAAAGGTGGTATTTTTCCCAAGAGGACCATCCAACGTGAGAGCCGCATCCGAAGCACCAACCGATAGTTTGGAATGCAAACGGTCTTTACTGCCGTCCTTTTCTTTAATATCCATCACCGAACTCAAGGCATTGCCTTTATCGGCAGGAAATGCACCGGTATAAAAGCTGATGTTGCTCACAAAATCGGGATTGATAACACCCACTGTTCCGCCCGACGAACCTTGAGTGGCAAAGTGATTGATAACCGGAATCTCAATACCATCGAGATAGAAAACGTTTTCCGACGGACCGCCACCACGCACAATGAGGTCATTTCGGTTCGGATCGGTAGCACCAACACCCGGCAAGGTTTGAATTACTTTCGAAACATCGCGGTTCGCACCGGCCGTTTTCTCAATTTCCTGAACACCAATGGTCAGTACCGAAATGGGACTTTCAATTTTCTTAAGATTCAGATTTTGACGCACCGTTACTTCCTTTAATTGTACAGCGGTTTCGTCCACCGGAATATCAATAAATGTGGTTTGATTTCCCTGAACCTGAATTTCGGATGAAACAGTAGTTTTATACCCTATCAAACTAATCACTAAGCGTTTGAAACCTGGCTCGATTCCTGTGAAAATATAATTTCCGTCGAGGTCGGAAGTAGAACCTATATTGGTTCCCTGAACTAAGATCGATGCAAATTCAAGTGCCTGGTTGGTTTTTGAATCGTAAACTCTACCTTTAATTACACCTTTTTGGGCAAAAATCTGAAATGAAATAAGAAAAATTATTGAAACTAAACTAAATTTCTTCATACCTGAATTATTTTTTTCTTTGTAATTTATAATTCTTAAACAAGCAGTATGAAGAATTGTTTAACCATTTAAATAAATGGTACTATAGAAATTTTCTATTAACAATTATATTTATCAAATTTGTATCACTTTAAGAACAATCAACTTTTTACTGACAACTTTCTGACAGCGTCATATGCAGGAAGGAGATAACCATTTTCGAAACGGCAAAGCAGACATATATTGCCAACCGGCTTGGCATTTACCCACTCCAGATTTAATTCTTTGCCTTCGTAAGTCATTCTTGTCAAAAAGGATTGACCGACCTTGAAAAGAAAATCGTAATCCTGCGTTTCGAAAAACAGCTTCATTTTATCAAATTCTTCTGCTTCAAATTCACACTGATAAACTGCCAGCTCAGCACATTCGGTGCGAAGGTACAGGGCCTTTTCTTTTAATGCCGGCGAAAAGCTTTTCTGAGACTTGAATTGAGAAGAGGGAATTTTGCCAGTAAATAGCACTTCGCCATCCTGTCGTATAACAATTTCCGAAATATGCCCGGCAAGTAATTGTGATACATGAATCTGATCGTTGAAATGATAAAAATCTTCCCAGTTATTGAAAATAGTGGCATCCTTGGGCATATAACTGCCAAGGCTTAGTTCGGCTGCAATGCCTTTCAGGGTGATGTGGATAGTGGACATTAATGAGCAAGTTTAAATTGAGTTAACCTTTCTTCCAACACATCCATTTGATTCATCCTCACAAACGAAACACAGGCACGCAGTCCGTTAGGGTTTTCGCTGCCGGTGATGGCTAGCGATATGGCGCTGATGCCATAATACAGAAATTCTTTCATCAGTTCGCCACTTGTCATACCGGGAAACGCTATAGTAAAATAAAAACCATCGGCCAACGGTCGGTCTTCGTCGTTATAAACAATATAAAAGCCGTATTTCAAAAATAATGCTTTCATTATTTTTGCTTTCTCACCGTAAGCATGAAGCCCGGTAATAAAATCTATTTCGCCATCGTTGACGGCTTTCAGCATAGCAGCTAAAGCGTATTGCGCTGTATGCGAGGTTCCCGCAGTGGTTACGTACAACACGCCATACGAAATGAAATGTCCAAGTATATCATTGCTAAAATAGTTTTTCAGATTCGGATAATGACGGGTGCGAAGTTTCTCCGAAATGATCATCATACCAATACGTTGACCGGCATAACTAAAAATCTTGGAAGCCGAAAGCAATAAAATATAATTATCAGTATAGCGGGAAACGCTTGGTTGAAAGGGCGCAATACCCGGCTGACCGTAATGTTGGCGAAAATCCATACCAAAATAAGCTAAATCTTCCACCACGATGACATCATATTTGGTTGTCAGTTCGCCGATTATCTGCAATTCGCGCTCGGTAAGGCTTATCCAGGATGGATTATTGGGTGACGAATAGCAAATCGAACATACATTTTCTTCTGCCAGAAACGATTCCAGCTTCTCTTTCAGTTTTTCCCCACGGAAATTTAAAATATCGAAATGTTTGAACGGGACACCGATAATCTGTAATTGCGATTTATTAACCGGAAATCCCGGGTCGATAAACAAGGTATATGGTTTTTCAGGATTTGTGCGTGCAGCAGCCAGCAAGGCTGCAAAACTTCCCTGCATCCCACCCACCGTGGGGATACAATTCAATGGTGTAACATCCAGATTGATAAACAGCTTGGCAAATCGGGCAATCTCAGTTTTGGCAAACGGAATGCCTTCAATATGCGGATATTGCGTGGCAAGTCCTTTATCCAGTGCTTCTTTTTCGGCTGCAATGGCTATGGCCGAAGCAGGCAAACCGGGTATTCCCATTTCCATGTGAATAAATTCCACACCACTTTGTTCCTCAATCTGCGAAACAAGTTTTCCTACTTCACGTATTGATAAACCTGTTATATCGGGCTCACCAAACTCTGTAAAAAGCGAATCGACAAGTTCTTTCTTTATCATTTTTTTTCTTTTAAGTCCCCTTAAGGGGGATTTAGGGGGCTTTATTTTTTCCTATTATCAATCACCCTCACTGCTTTTCCTTCACTTCTGGCAATGGTTTTTGGTTCAACCAAGGTGACTTTCACGCTTAAACCAATAGCACTGTTAAGTGCATGTTCAATTTTCTTAGATAGGTTTTGCAAGTCACGTATGGTTTCCATCATGTTAGCTTCATCCAGTTCCACTTTCAATTCCAGCGTGTCCAGATTATTGATTTTATCCACATAAAGCATATAATGAGCGCTGGTTTCGCCCATTTCGAGCAATACGTGTTCAATTTGTGATGGAAATAAATTTACTCCCCGAATAATCAACATATCGTCGCTTCGTCCTGTAATCTTTTTCATGCGTACAGTTGTTCGACCACATTCACAGGTTGAACGATTCAAGGTTGACAAATCACGAGTATTGTACCTTAGCAAAGGAATTCCTTCTTTTGTCAGGGTAGTGAAAACAAGTTCACCTTCTTCGCCATCAGGCATCGGTTGTTTTGTGTCAGGATGCACAATTTCGGGAAAGAAGTGATCTTCATGAATGTGCAATCCGGTATGACATTCACAATCATTGGCCACGCCCGGTCCCATAATTTCACTCAAACCGTAAATATCATAGGCTTTAATACTCCATTTTTTCTCAAGCTCTAACCGCATATTTTCAGTCCAGGGCTCTGCACCAAATACGCCAATTTTTAATTTCAAATCAGCCAGTGAATAAGCATTCTCAGCCAGAGCTTCAGCCAAATGCAGTGCATAAGAAGGTGTACAGGCCAAGACAGTAGAACCATAATCGGCCATCAGTTGCAATTGCCGACGGGTGTTGCCTCCCGAAACTGGTATGACTGTTGCGCCAATAGTTTCAGCACCATAATGAACACCCAATCCACCGGTAAATAATCCGTAACCATAGGAAACCTGCATTATATCGCTCGACGAAATTCCAGCCATAGACAAACAACGAGCCAACACTTCACGCCAATTTTCGATGTCATTTTGGGTATAGCCTACCGTTGTAGGTTTTCCGGTCGTACCGCTTGAAGCATGAATACGCACGATATCTTTCATCGGCACTGCAAAAAGACCGAACGGATAATGGTCGCGTAAATCATTTTTGTAGGTAAACGGTAGTTTCACAATATCATCAATAGATTGAATGTCTGAAGGCTTCACCCCCATTTCGTCCATCCTTCGGCGATAAAAAGCTACATTGTCATATACCTGTTGAACTAATTGTTTCAGTCTTTCGCTTTGTAATATCCGCATATTCTGGCGGCTCATGCACTCTATTTCCTTATTCCAGATCATTTTAAATTTCATAATTATTACCCCTAACCCCTAAAGGGGAACAGAGTTACTAATGTTTGATGAATATTGATAATACTATTATAGTTCCCCTTTAGGGGCTAGGGGTTATTTTAATTCTGCTTCACTGATCGATTTCAATCCGTTTGTCTTTATCACTTCCAGGGCTTTCTCCCCATTATCGGTACGTAGCATTAAAATAGATTTACTCCCAAAGCTGAAGGCATAAACATATTCAATACAAATATCAGCAGCAGTAAATAAATCGAGGATATGCGACATAGAACCTGGCTTAGCAGGCATTTCGAGTGAAAGAATGTCATGTACACGCACCGTAAAATGTTCGGTTCGAAGTGCTTCCAACGCTTTTTCCGGTTCAGAAACGATGGCACGTAGAATCCCGTAATCACTTGAATCGGCTACTGTAAGTGCTATGATATTGATGTTATGTATCGCTAGAACGGCCAGAATTTCATTCAGATGACCGGTTTTATTTTCGAGGAAAACGGAGAGTTGGCGGATTGTCATGCTATTATTTTTTTGAGATTTAAAGGACTTGCAAATTTATAAAATTTAGTCCAAAAAAAGTTCATTTACAACAAGTATTTAAAGAAATATTTCCGGATTAGTTTAACTATATAGAAATTATTAAAATCAGCGGTTTGAAAAATTCCGAGAAGCTATATATTGGCAACAGGCAAAAAATTTGTACTTTTGTACTCAATGAGGGTTTATGCCCAATAAATTAAGCACACTATGATTCTAAATTATATCTGGATAGGTTTTCTGCTGATTGCTTTTGTTGTTGCCTGCGTACAACTTATTTTCTTCGGAAATACGCAGATTTTCTCGGATATAATGACTGCAGCTTTCGGCTCAGCTAAGTCTGGTTTTGAGGTTTCACTGGGATTAACAGGAGCATTATCGCTGTGGTTGGGTGTTATGAAAATAGGTGAAAAAGGTGGTGTATTAGAAAGATTATCGCATGTGGTAGCACCCTTTTTTGTCAAGATATTCCCCGAAATTCCCAAAGGTCATCCGGCACTGGCCAGTATGTTTATGAACCTGTCGGCTACCATGCTGGGGCTGGATAATGCCGCGACGCCCATGGGACTGAAAGCAATGCGTGAAATGCAGGAACTGAACCCCGAAAAAGATAAGGCTTCGAATTCCATGATATTGTTTTTGGTATTGAATACAGCAGGACTGACATTGATTCCTGTAAGCATACTGGTTTACAGAGCTCAACTTGGTGCAATTAATCCGGCTGACGTGTTTATCCCCATTCTACTGGCCACCTTTATTGCTTTTGTAGCGGGACTTATAAGTGTAGCAATTATTCAGAAAATTAATCTTTTCAACCGGGTGGTAATGGGCACCTTGGGTGGAATCTCCTTGTTAATTGTCGGTATTATCTATTTTTTAAGTGGATTACCCAAAGAGCAAATTGCTCAATACTCAGGATTTGCTGCTAATTTTATACTCTTTTCAATAATTATCAGCTTTATAACCATGGCATTAATCAAAAAGATAAATGTGTATGATGCTTTTATTGAAGGAGCAAAAGAAGGATTTCAGGTTGCCATTGGAATCATACCCTATCTAATTGCCATATTGGTAGCAATCGGTATGTTTCGCGCTTCGGGTGCAATGACTTATATGGTTGATGGAATTCGCTGGGCGGTATCACTCACAGGGATCAATACTGAATTTGTGGATGCTTTGCCAACTGCTTTAATGAAACCGCTGAGTGGCAGTGGAGCGCGTGGCATGATGATAGAAACCATGAAATTGCATGGGGCTGATTCATTTGTGGGAAGGCTTTCCAGCATTATTCAGGGCTCTACTGACACAACATTTTATATCATAGCCGTTTATTTTGGATCTGTTGGAATAAAAAATACCCGATACGCTATTCTTTGTGGACTTTTTGCTGACCTGGTAGGTATTACAGCAGCTATTTTATTAGGTTATTTATTTTTCCATTAAATTCACATGATACAGTATATTGCTGAAGACCTTAAACTTCCAACGCTTGAAAAACAAAAAATCAATCGCTGGATAAAAGAAACAGCTGCTGAATATGAAAAGAAAACCGGCGATATAGCCTTTATTTTCTGTTCAGATGAACGCATACTGGAAGTCAACAAGCAATACCTGAAACACGATTATTACACCGATATCATTACATTTGACTACAGCGAAGGCAAGATAATTTCGGGCGATATATTTATAAGTTTGGATACCGTTCAATCGAATGCTACTGTATTTAAGGTAAGTTTTGAGGAGGAATTAAAGCGCATTTTGATTCATGGAATTCTGCACTTATGTGGTCAGGAGGATAAAACTCCGGAATTACGATTGCAAATGACTGAAAAAGAAAACTCTGCTCTTCAAAGATATAGCTACTGATAGGATTTTAAACAATTTATCGAAGTGAGTTATACTTTTGCTACAATGTCAGTATTTTTGCAATAATAAGTTAAATATCACGTCCGTTCAAAGACCTTTTTATCATCATTGAAAGAATATCATTACTTTTGTTGCTGCAAATTTTGTCGGGTGATAAAATTAAAACGAAAAATATCCGTTCTAAATCTGATTACTTAAGATCATTGAAACAGCATGAAATTCAGACTATTTAGATTATTTATTTTCAACGTTTTTGTTTTTATTACAATCCCGATAGTGGCCCAGGAAATCACTCCAAAAGTGGAATATAAGGCTGAAATTGGTATAATCGGTGGTGGTTCGTATTATCTTGGTGATGCCAGCAGTACGAAATTTGATTTTAAAACTTTAGGAGGCTTTTTTCGATACCGAATCAATAACAGAATAGCAGTGAAAGCTGAAATGCAGCATACAAGTGCAACATGGATCAGTGGTAAAAATAATAATGGAGTTATTACAGCCGACTTGACCGGTGAATATAATTTTTTTGAGTTAGAATACGACCCCTATAAACGCCTGAGTAAAATTTATTCACCCTATATTTTAGCTGGGGTTGGGTTAATGAATTATGATTACCAAGCGGTAAATATGACAAATCCAAGTTTCGTATTTGGGTTGGGAATGAAACTAAAGCTAGGTAACAGGATGAATGTAAATTTGCAATGGTCGAATCGTTTATTGTTTGCTGATAATTTGGAAGGCAATACGATATACGATAATACAAACAAACTGAATGGTTCAAATATCTTTAATAACGATTTGTTATCGACACTAACGGTAGGTTTCAGCTTCGATATTTGGAAAAAAGAATGTAACTGTATGAATTTCCACAAAGAGAAATAAGGCAGGAAAATTAAAGTAAGATGTCATCATTAAAAGATAAAATAGACAGTTCAAATTTACCCAAACACATTGCCATAATTATGGATGGAAATGGTCGTTGGGCTGCCGAACGGGGTTTCGACAGGGTTATTGGTCATCAACATGGTGTAACTTCAGTACGGGAAATAACTGAAGTGGCTGCCGAAATTGGAATCGAATATTTGACACTATATACTTTTTCAACTGAAAACTGGAGTCGCCCGCAATATGAAGTGGATGCACTTATGGAGCTGTTGGTTGACACCATAGAAAAAGAAACACCAACACTCAACAAAAACAATATCCGGTTAATGGCAATTGGCGATATAAGCAGAATGCCGGGAAATGCTGAAGAAAAGCTTAAACGCTGCATTCATCAAACGTCTAAAAATACCGGGTTAACTTTGGTACTGGCTTTGAGCTATTCATCACGTTGGGAAATAACCAATGCATTAAAAAATATCAGTAAAGAAATTGAAGCCGGCAAACTGAAAACCGGAGAAATAAATGATGAACTGATTAGTAATCATTTAACTACAAAGGGAATACCTGATCCAGATTTATTAATCCGCACAAGCGGAGAAGTACGAATCAGTAATTTTTTGCTTTGGCAAATTGCTTACACTGAATTATACTTTACAAATACACATTGGCCGGCATTCAGACAAGAGAGTTTTTATGAGGCAATTATCGAATTTCAAAAACGAGATCGTCGATTTGGCAAATAAAAATTTTAAAATCCCTTACTTGCGACACCCTACAAAATTATGCAATACAAACTTTTTTCTTTCATTTCATTCATTTTTTTCATTGTCCAATTTACGACTGCTCAAACAAGCTTAGAAAAAGACACGAGCAGCTTACCTGTAATTGAGTACTCGAATGCCACTCCAAAATATGAAATTGCCGCAATAACGGTGACCGGAGCTGCAAATTATGAGGATTTCGTATTAGTCGGATTCTCCGGATTGTCAGTTGGTGACCAGATTAATGTACCCGGCGATGCAATTACCAACGCGGTTAAACGATTTTGGAAACAAGGTCTTTTCGCAGATGTAAAAATATATGCCACCAAAATTAAAGATGGCAAAATCTGGTTGAATATTGCCTTGAAAGAGCGTCCCAGAGTCTCTGACATAAAATACGTTGGACTGAAAAAGACCGAAATTGAAGAACTTGAATTGCGTATAGGCATTGTAAAAGGGAATCAGATTACGCCTAATATTTCTGACCGTGCTAAAAAGGTGATTGATAAATACATGGAAGAAAAAGGATTCTTAAATGTATTGGTCAATGTATATCAGAAAAATGATCCGGCAAAAGCAGGCTACGTAATTGTGGAAGTGAATGTAGACAAGAAAATGAAAACTAAAGTTCATTTACTTACATTTATTGGAAACAAGGCTTTATCGCATAACCAGATAAATCAGGTTATGAAAAAAACAAATGACAATAATATCCTGAATTTCTTCCGCACCAAAAAATTTGTAAGGGAAGAATATGAAAAAGACAAAAAAGCTGTAATTGACAAATACAACGAAATTGGATACCGCGATGCATTTATATCCTCCGACAGCGTAGTAGCTTTTGACGAGAAAACAGTAAATGTGTATATGACTATCAATGAGGGTAAAAAGTATTTTTACCGGAGCATGAAGTGGATTGGAAATACCATTTATCCCTATGATTATCTGAATTCCATTTTGAATATCAAAAAAGGGGATGTTTATAATCACAAAAACTTGTTGGCCAGACTGGAATCCGACGACGATGCAGTTGCAAAATTATATCAAAACCGTGGTTATTTATTCTTCCAGATTGATCCCGTTGAAGTTCATATTGATGGCGATTCCATAGATTTTGAAATGCGGATGTACGAAGGCAAACCGGCAACCATTAATGAAATTGGAATTAAGGGAAACAGTCGTGTTTATGAGCACGTAGTTCGTCGTGAGCTGCGTACCAAACCGGGTGAATTATACAGTCAGGAAGCCATTATGCGTTCATTGCGCGAATTAGCTCAAATGGGACATTTCGATCCTGAAAAGATTAAACCTGATATTCAACCCGATCCTGAAAACGGAACTGTAAATATTAATTACGAACTGGAAACCAAAGGAAGCGATCAGGTAGAGTTTTCCGCCGGATGGGGTTCTACCGGCATTGTGGGAAGTATTGGTCTGAAATTCAGCAATTTTGCTATTCAGAACCTGTTCAAACCCGAAACCTATCGTATTGTTCCACAGGGTGAAGGTCAAACACTGACATTGAACGGAAGAACAAACGGACAATCGTATACCTCGGTAAGTCTTTCATTCCTTGAACCATGGTTAGGGGGTAAACGCCCGAACTCACTTTCTGCGTCCATCTATTATTCTGCTCAGGCAACCGTGAGTGACCGTTATTCATCCAATTACAGCAACTACATTAACCAAATGTATAGTGGGTATGGAGGGGGTTATGGAGGGGGTTATGGCAACAATAGCAGTAGCTACAGCACAATGTATCAAAGCGAAATTGACCCGAACAAATATATGCGTACGCTTGGAGCTTCACTTGGTTATGGAAAACGCTTGAACTGGCCGGATGATTATTTTGTATTTCAGGGTGAATTATCATATCAGTTGTTTATGCTTAGCAAGTGGTATTATTTGCCACCGTTGACTGATGGTAAGTATAATAACTTCAGCCTTAACCTGACATTGAGCCGTAATTCTATTGATAATCCGATTTATACACGCCGTGGATCTTCATTCTCGCTGGGCTTGAAAATCACACCACCTTATTCATCATTGAACGGTGGACAAGTGAATGGGAAACTTTATTCCGACCCAACCATGACGAATGCCGATCGTTATCGTTTCCTCGAATATCATAAATGGACTTTCACCGGAAAAATGTTTACTCCGTTAACTCCGGATGATAAACTGGTATTAATGGGACGTGTTATGTTCTCGTATTTGGGTGATTATAATGAAAATGTTCGTTCTCCTTTTGAAACATTCTATATGGGTGGTGACGGTATGTCGAGCTACACAAGTTATGGAACGGATTATATTTCCATGCGTGGTTATTCAAATGGTTCATTAACCCCATACGATACAAGAGTAGGAACAAACGTGGGTTACTTGTACAATAAATTCACCATGGAATTACGTTATCCACTTTCTTTGGAACAATCGGCTACAATTTATGCCCTGACATTCCTCGAAGCAGGAAATTGTTTTAATCAAATGTCGAACAAAAATGGCAATGGCTATAATCCATTTGACCTGAAGCGTTCGGCAGGTGTAGGTGTTCGTATTTTCTTACCCATGTTCGGAATGATGGGTATTGACTGGGGTTACGGATTTGATAAAGATAATACCGGAAAAACCAGTGGTAGTCAGTTCCACTTCGTGCTAGGACAGGAACTTTAAACAGTTGACAGTTAGCAGTTTATAGTTAAGAAAAAACTGGCAAAGAATTTGTTAGACAGAAATCAAATTGTATTTTTAAACCCTATTTCTCAAAAATGGATATGAAAAAACTCATTATTTCACTCTGTTTATTAGCAGGAATGACTTTCGGGCTGAATGCTCAGAAATTTGCTATGGTGGATATGGAATATATTATGAAAAATATTCCTTCTTACGAAACAGCTAACGACCAACTGAACCAGATTTCAAAGAAATGGCAGTCGGAAGTAGATGCTCAAATGCAGGACGTTCAGAAAATGTATAAAAATTATCAAACTGAACTGGTTTTCCTATCGGATGATATGAAAACAAAACGTGAAGAAGAAATTGTGGCAAAAGAAAAAGCAGTTCAGGATTTGAAACGCAAATATTTTGGTCCTGAAGGGGAATTATTCAAAAAACGTCAAAGCTTAATGAAGCCGATTCAGGATGAGGTATATACAGCTATTCAGGAAATTAGCAAAGAAAAAGACCTGGATCTTGTCTTTGATAAAAGTTCGGCTATGAGTGTGATTTTCACCTCTCCAAAACTCGATATTAGCGATTCAATACTTCAAAAATTGGGATATTCAAAATAATTTTTTAAATTTGCAATCCTTTTCAGGAATATTAAAAACTCAAAATAAAAAAACATGTTAAAGAAAACCGTATTATTTTTAATTTGCGCATTGCCAATCAGTTTGATGGCGCAAGAAACCAAGTTAGGTCACGTAAATTTCCAGGAAGTTTTCGCAGCAATGCCGGAACAAGCAAGCATTCAAAAAGCGTTGGACGATCAAAGTAAAGAGTTCGAAACCTACCTTACAAAAATGAATGAAGAACTTACGACAAAACTTAAAGAATTTCAGGAAAAACAAGCTACTATGCCTGAAAGTATCAAAACAACTCGTCAGAATGAATTACAGGACATTCAACAACGTATTCAGACTTTCCGTCAGACTGCAAGTTCTGATCTGGAAAAGAAACAACAAGAGCTATCGAGCCCGGTAATGGCTAAAATCAACAAAGCGATTGCTGAAGTGGCTGCTGAAGGAAAATACCTGTACATTTTCAATTATTTACCACAGGTATTTATCTATCAGGCCCCAAGTGCTAACGATATTACAGCTGTAGTTAAGAAAAAACTTGGATTGGACAAAGTAGCTGCTAAACCTGTTGAAGTAAAATCAACAGAAGCAACTAAACCTGCTGCAGAAGCGAAACCAAGCAAAAATAAAAAATAAAGTCGAATCTTTTTGGCTGAAAAGACTTTGATGCTTTCATCAAAGTCTTTTTTTGAATATTCTAAAAAAAAACATTATGATCAGGAAATATGCACTCATTATATTTTGCGGTTTAACGCTAAGTCTTGCGGCACAGGAATCAAAATTCGGACATATCAATTCGGTAGATATTCTCTCACAAATGCCTGAAAAAGCAAGCATTGAAAAGTCTATCAACGACCTGAATACGCAATGGAATACTGAAATCAATAAGTTGCGTGACGAGTATTATGCCAAAATAAAAGAATATCAGGAAAAACTTTTGAAAAATATGCCTGAAAGCATTAAGGCTGCCCGTCAGAGCGAAATTACCGAACTGGAAAAGCACATTGCCAATACCCAAAAAGCTGCCAACGACGACCTGCAAAAGAAACAACAGGAAATGTTTGCTCCAGTGATTGAAAAAGTCAAGAAAGCTATTAGTGATGTCGGTGCCGAAAACGATTTACTTTATATTTTTGATACCAGCACACAAGGTATTATCTATCAATCGCCCAAATCGAATGATATTACTGATTTAGTAAAGAAAAAACTGAGTCTGAAATAAGATTATTGCTATTAAAAAAACTTAGTTTAATTCAGTTTAATTCACTGATATAATGTATATTATACTTTTTATTTATATAGATATTTGCTGAATTTGCGTTTTTGCTAAACGCACTGATGGAAGCAAAGTCTCTAAGACTGCTTATATCTCCGTAAACCCTTAAATGTATTTTTTAAGAATAATAAATTTCCTGCAAGTCTTAAGATTTGCAGGATTTTTTTAATTAATAGAGCATTTTTTGCTCCAACATCTTGTCAATGTGCAAAATCTATTTATCTTTGTTTGAAATTTAAAATAATAATTCTATGAAGACAGTACTAACAATTGCATTTTTTATGGCATTTTCAATGGTCGGATTTGCTCAGGCCGACAAAATGGTTGGTAAATGGAAAACCATTGACGACAAAGATGGAAGTGAAAAATCCATTGTGTTGATTTTCAAAGCGACAAATGGTAAATATTACGGTAAAATTGAAAAACTATTCAAAGAGCCGGAAAAATTGTGTACCGAATGTGAAGGTACAAACAAGAATCAGCCTATTCTGGGTATGATGATTATTAATAATCTGGTCGAAAAAGATAGTAAACTTACCGGTGGGACTATTCTTGATCCAAAAAACGGGAAAGTATATAAATGTAATGTCAGCCTTGAAAAAGGAGGTGAAAAATTGGCAGTACGCGGTTCGCTTGACAAAAACGGTTGGATTGGACGTTCGCAAACCTGGCTACGTGCAAAATAAATCAGTGATTATTAAGTTGATAGAAATATCCTTATTTTTCTGCCACTTGGCATTGTGTTAAATAACTTAAAAACAGAAAAGTAACTCATAAATATGTTGTACAACATAAAATTAAGCTTTATCTTTGCACTGTGTTTTTCATGGTATTAGATTTAAGGTTAATTTAAAGATTGGGTTGTCGTGAGACAACCTTTCTTGTTTTATTGCCCCCAAATCCATAAAGGGGAAATTAAAATGAGAATACACTAATATGTAGCACAAAAATTTCAAACTCTTCAAACTTTTCAAACACGAACCCTTTGAACTCAACAGCCAAGCGCTTATATAGTAGTACTAAAACTGCACTCCGCAAAGCCAAAAAGACAGTTTGGTGGCTTTTAAAGCTGATTCTTCCAATCAGTTTATTGGTCAGTTTTCTTCAATACTGGGGTATTATTGCCTGGATAGCAGGCTATTTAAAACCTATTTTCTCGCATATTGGCTTACCCGGCGAATCGGCAGTTGTTTTTATTACCAGTTTATTTGTTCCACTTTACGGGCCCATTGCCGTAATTTCCACCCTGTCTCTGAGCATACGCGAAATAACCATTCTGGCAATAATGTGTTTGATTACGCATAATCTCTTTATGGAGACTGCCATTCAGAAAAAAACAGGTTCTTCAGCCATTGCACTATTAATTCTTCGTCCGGTTATGTCATTTATTGCAGCTTTTCTGCTGAATTATTTATTGCCGGAACATATTGGAGCTATTCATGCGGTACAAAAAAGCATAGTTTTCGGCAATATTTGGGATATGCTCATGAATTGGATGCAAACAGCAGGTTATTTATCCCTGAAAATTGCCATAATCGTATCGGGATTAATGATTCTCCAGGGTATTCTCAAGGAATTCAATTTATTAGCATTGATTTCAAAAATATTCGCTCCACTTATGCGCATTATGGGTCTGACTGACGAGAGTTCATTTCTCTGGTTTGTGGCTCAAACACTGGGATTGACATACGGTTCTGCAGTTATGCTGGAAGAAGTTGAAAACAAAGAGATTACACTCTATAGTGCGAATCTGCTGAATTTCCACGTTGCCATTAATCATTCACTGCTTGAAGATACCTTATTATTTGTAGCCATAGGTGTTCCGATAGGCTGGATTACGATTCCACGTATCATTCTGGCAATAATTGTGGTATGGTGTATGAGATTACTATCAAAAAACAATTCCAAAAAATAGAATAGCCGAATTTTCAACTATTTATTACTTGAATGAAAAGACTGATTCCTTATATTACGCTGCTTATTGTCCTGCTTCTAGCTGGTTGCGATGATATGAAAGACATTCCCCTACCTATCGATCTTCCAACCACAGCGAACGAAACCGGTAAGATGTACGTGCTATCCGAAGGACTTTTCAATATGAATAACAGCAAGTTATGCTTGTTGAATTTCGACAATCACAGCTTGAATTCAGATTATTTTCTGTTTGTAAACAACCGGAGTCTGGGCGACACGGGTAACGACATGAAAGTATATGGCAGCAAACTGTGGATTGTGATGAATGTTTCTTCTCAAATTGAAGTATTAGATTTAAAATCAGGGATTTCTATCAAACGTATAGCCTTTTTCAATGAGAATAATGTGCCCCGGCAACCACGCTATATCACATTTTCAGAGAATAAAGCTTATATCTGTTCATTCGATGGAACTGTTGCACGTATTGACACAAGTTCCTTAACGGTAGAAGCAATTACAAGGGTTGGGAGGAATCCTGATGGTATTGCCGTAGCGAATGGAAAGTTGTATGTTTCCAATTCGGGAGGATTGGAAAAAGCTAATTACGACAGCACGATTTCGGTAGTAAACTTGAACAGTTTTTCGGAAATAAAAAAAATAAACGTTGGAATCAATCCTTTTAAGTTGGATGTCGACAGCAAGGGTGATGTGTATAGCGTGGTTCGTGGGAATAATTCGACCGTAAAAGCCAGTTTCTGTCGTATCAGCAGTCAGTCGGATGAAGTGATTCAAACTTTCAACAATTTGCCGGCACTGAATTTCATTATCAAAAATGACACAGCTTATCTGTATAGTTTTAATTACAGCAACAACAGCTATTGGGTAAAAACCTTCGATTGCAAAACGGAACAGATCATTTCCGAAAACTTTATTTCGGATGGCACTACCCTGGTAAGACCTTTCGGGATTTATATTCACCCAAACAATGGCCATGTTTATCTGACCGATGCATTGAATTATACGATCAAAGGTGATTTGTATTGTTTCAACCGGAATGGGAAATTGCAGTATAAAGTAGAAAGTGTAGGACTGAATCCAAGCACTTTAGTGGCTCTTCCCTGAGATTTGCTCCCGATGGTCATGATATTTATTTCCGTTGGAAATGTTATTTGCTCCCGTTGGTCGCGTTATTACTCCTTTCAGTCGTTATATTTTCCTTCGTGATATTATAATATCGTCCGAAGGTCAAATATCAGCGAAGCATAATATCAACGAAACGATTATCAGCGTAGCATAATAACAGCGAAACGAAATATTTTCTTAGGTTAATGTTTGCTTATTTCGAGAATAGTACTTAGATTTGTAGTCAAACTGAAGAAAATACTGCTATGAAACATGATCCAAAAGAACAGCGTTCACTTTTTCCAGAAGAGTGTTTGTTACGTGAAATAGCCCGTCAACCCCGCTTATCAATAGGAATTCCCAAAGAAAATATCGAAGTTGAAACTCGTCTGGCGCTTACGCCTGAAGGTGTAGCTATTGTAACTGAAGAGGGTCATAGTGTCTACGTACAGCGAGGTGCAGGTGAAGGTATGGCTTATTCTGATCTGCAATTTAGTGAAGCGGGTGCGTTTATGGTTGATAATGCATCCGAAGTATATGGGGCCGATATTGTGCTGAAAATTTCACCCCCGACTATTGCTGAATTGAATATGATGCAGGATAGATCGAGTATTTTATCGATGCTGCAACTCACTAATTTGTCGGCTGAAGGTATAAAATTGATGATTAAAAAGAAATTGACAGCAATTGCGTACGAATTAATCAGGGATGAACAAAAAACATTCCCGGTAGTGAGTTCAATTTCCGAAATTGAAGGTAATACAGCAATCGCCGTAGCAGCTGAGCTGATGAGTAATGAACGAGGTGGTAAAGGAATATTATTGGGTGGAATTGCAGGAATTACTCCCACCGAAGTATTGATTTTGGGAGCAGGTATTACGGGTTCGGTGGCAGCCCGGACAGCCATTGCCCTGGGTGCACAGGTGAAAATTTTCGATCACGACATTAATAAACTCCGTAAAATTCAACATTACCTTGGTCAACAGGTTTTTACATCGGTAATACAACCTTCAGTCCTTTTCAAAGCTCTCGCTACTGCCGATGCCGTAATTGGAAATCTGCGTTATATAAATGGTTCGGAACGATTTATGGTGTCGGAAGAGTTAGTAAAAACGATGAAGCCGGGTGCTATTATTATCGATATGAGCGTGGATCAGGGTGGTTGTTTTGAAACCTCGGAATGCCGTACGCTGAAAAATCCTGTATATGAAAAACATGGTATTATTCATTATTGTGTGCCCAATATCTCGGCACGGGTAGCACGAACATCTTCCATGGCGTTGAGTAATATTTTTGCTCCAATTTTATTGAAAATTGGTAATTCGGGAGGCGTTATACCGGCTATTAATGAAAGTTCCGGCTTCCGTCACGGCGCGTACATCTTCGGTGGTGTGCTTGTAAACCGCTTGATTGGCGATTATTATGGAATTAGTTCGAATGATATTGGATTGTTGTTGGCTGGATACTAAATAGTTGATAATTTGAAGTTTAGAGTTTAGAATTTGTCGACTTATAATAAAATCACTAAAGCAACTCATCATCAAACAATTAAAACAAAATACCCGTAAAAAAACCAAAAGTCACAATATCTTGACTTGCATTATAAATGTAAATATTTTTTTGAAAACTCAAATCTATTCCAGCTGTTAAATATAGGTTTCGATTTATTCTTAAACCATACATATAAGACGGATTGAACATCAATAAAGGACCAACTTCAAGACCATAGCGTCTATAAACTCCAACTCCAAAATCAATAGCCAGGCAAGTTAAATTATTTGAAACTGTTTTTTTGAGGAATTTCACATCAAAAATTAGATTGTCATACACACATGAAATATCATTATATGAATTTAAATATTCATATCCCACCCCCAGAGATGCATTTGACCAAAAACGGTAACCATATAATACACTGAATTTGTAATTTTCAATTCCAATTCCTGCTTTCAGTTGGAAAATATGAAGAGGTAATTCAGTATTACTTTGTTTTTTTGTTGTTGAGATCTTTCCTTGTAATAATAATGAATCACTATTTTTTAATATATTGACTTTATTTGTTAGTGAGTTTAAAGTATTTTGTGAATCTATGCTGTCATTTCTCTGACTATTTTCGGAAGAGTGATAATGGAATAGTCTTATATAACTCCATGCAAAAAAATATTCGCCTTTAGTTGTTTGAATCTTAATATAGTCATTTTCTACATGTTTAATAATTTTCCCGGTTATCCAGTCACCACTATGTAATAATATTGAATCGGGTTTGATTTGTTCAGAATAAATGAAGCAAGTAAAAAAACATACATAAAATAATACTACAATCTTTTGTTTCATATTTTCTAAATTTGTCAGAAGACTCAGGATTTTTGCAAAAACCCTTTTGCAAATATAAATATTTCATTTAAATATACATCAAAAAAAACTGTTGCTGCATTAAATTTGTTTTGTTTATTAAACTTTTTATCAAAGTGCTCCTATTTTTCGGTTGATGCGCTTATACATCTCAAATTTTTATGTAAGTTTGCATTACCAAATCATTTCTTGTAGCCGAAGTATTTCACTTTCAGTGCTGAATTTTTCATTTTTTCAATTAAATTTCCATGTCGCCAAAACAAACAGAACCGATAACTGAAGATGATCAGATTCAACTTGAATTTGAAGCCTTGCTTGAGGATTACCGCAAAACCAATCACCGTCAGAAGATTGAACTAATCACCAAAGCATTCAACTTTGCAAAAGCAGCTCACAAAGGCATTAAAAGGCGTTCAGGTGAACCTTACATTATGCATCCGCTAGCTGTGGCACGTATTGTGGTAAAAGAAATCGGTTTGGGCTCTACTTCTATCTGTTCGGCTTTATTACATGATGTGGTGGAAGATACTGATTATACGGTTGAAGATATTGAGAATCTGTTCGGACATAAAATTGCCCAGATTGTTGATGGATTGACCAAATTATCGGGTGGTGTATTTGCCGAAAAAGCTTCTGAACAGGCTGAGAATTTCCGTAGGCTGCTCATCACCATGTCTGAAGATATTCGAGTGATTCTGATAAAGATAGCTGACCGCCTTCACAATATGCGCACACTGGGTTCGATGCCACAGGCCAAACAATTCAAAATCGCCGGTGAAACACAATATATTTACGCTCCACTTGCCCACCGCCTTGGACTTTTCCGCATTAAAACCGAACTTGAAAATCTCAGCTTTAAGTTTGAACACCCCGATACATTTAAAGAAATTGAAGATAAGTTAGCTGTTGACGAAGAAGCCAGGACCCTCTTTTATAAAGAATTTTCCGAACCAATAAACACAAAACTGACCGAAATGGGCTACAAGTTTAGCCTTCGTGCCCGTATTAAATCGGTTTATTCTATCTGGTTAAAAATGAATACAAGAAACATTCCATTCGAAGAAGTGTACGATATTCTGGCGGAACGTATCATTTTTGAGCCACGTGAAGATTTGAGCGAAAAGGACCAATGCTGGATGCTTTATTCGGCCATTACCGGCATTTATAAGCCTCATCCCGAGCGTATCCGAGACTGGATAAGCACGCCAAAAGCGAATGGATACGAAGCATTACACGTGACTGTGATGGGTCAGGGTGGCCGTTGGGTGGAAGTGCAAATCCGAAGCAAACGTATGAATGATATTGCCGAAAAGGGACTTGCAGCTCACTGGAAATATAAATCGGGCGAAGCTGATGAATCGGAACTGGATAAATGGCTTAAAACCATCAAAGAACTGCTTGAAAATCCTGAACCGAACGCAATCGATTTTATGGATACGTTCAAACTGAATCTTTTTGCTTCTGAAATTTTCGTATTTACCCCGAAAGGCGAAATCAAAACGATTGCACTCGGTGCTACTGCACTCGATTTTGCATATAATGTTCACTCCGAACTTGGAAATCATTGTATTGGGGCTAAAGTAAATCATAAATTAGTTCCGCTCAATTACAAACTGAATAGTGGGGATCAGATTGAAATTCTAACATCCAAAAAACAGACACCGCAACAAGAATGGCTTGATTTTGTAACCACAGCTCGCGCTAAAACCAAACTTCGCAACTTATTTAAGAAAGAAGAAAAAGTTCTTATTTCGGAAGGTCAGAAGCAGATTGAACAAACGTTGAAAAAACTCAGCCTTCTTCCTGACAATGAGAATATTGTTCCCATTTTGAGGCATTTTAATTTCACTCAACGGAATGAATTGTATTTGCAAACAGGTAAAGGCGTACTTGATCTGAATGAAATTGAACGAATCTTCTTTAAGCCCAAAACAGAAAATGTAATTGTAAAATATCTCAAAATGCCTTTTGTAGGGAGTTCTGATAACAAACAAGCTCCTTCAGTATCTATTGACAGTAAGGTTGACCGGAAAGTTTCCGTTAAACTTACTGAGGAAAACGCAGGGAAAACTTATATTTTAGGTGAATGTTGTCATCCCATTCCCGGTGATGACGTACTTGGTTATGTGGATGAATCGGAGAAAGTAATTGTTCACAAACGTCAGTGCAAATTGGCTGCCAAACTAAAAAGCAGCTTTGGCGAACGCATTGTAACGGTGGATTGGGCTACTCACAAAGTGCTTTCATATGTCGAGACACTTGAAATAAGAGGAATTGACAAAAAAGGTGTATTAATTGAAATACTGAAAGTTATTTCAGAAGGTTATGGTGTAAATATAAAGAAAATGAATATCGAGACCAATGCCAGCATGTTTGTCGGAAGGTTTTATATCTATGTTCACGACACTGAAGACATCAATAACCTATGCAAAAATATTATCAAAATAAAGGAAATCAAATCAGTACAGCGGGTACAGGAGTAAGCTACAAAGATTCAAAAACCACAAATGGCGGATTCTCATCCGCCATTTGTGGTTTATAAGCATTGACTATTTTACTTTATTCACTATCTGAATAACACGATCATTATGGGTATCAGTCAAATTATGCTTTACGAATAAAGCCGTTGAGATACTTGAAACTGCCAGTTTAATTTCAGCGCTGATATCATCTCTCATCCATACCCGCCCATCATTCAAACACGAAACAGCACCTATAGACTGACCGTTCAGAAAAAATTCAAAACCAATGTATTCCATTTGCATCCAATTCGCCTGACCTTCAACCTGATTTACTCCTTTAATAACTATTTCATTCCACTTTGAGTCTTTTGCACTACCACAAATTTTATTGTCGGATAACCTGGACTCCATAGTGTAAATCATAAAATCCCAATAATTACCGGAAACATCAATTGGGACAATAGTTCCGGCAAAAGTATTTTTATATTCAAAAGAATAGTTCAGAAAACCTTTCAACAAAGGTAATTCACTATTTTCAAATTTTCCGATTGCAAATACATCAGCCCGTTCTTTATCAGCAGTAAATTGCGTAAAACTTAGTTTATCATGTGCATTCTTAAACTTAACAACAAAAGGAATTTCAAGTTTCGACGACCTCGGAGCTGAGAGCACTTTTAAGTACTATGGCAATCAGTGTAATGTTATGGGTGAAATTTTGCTTTCCCGGTATGATCACTTTATCAGCAATCACATGCACACCCATGCCACAAGCAACCTTTCAGCTTCAGAACTTGAAGAATACTACGGAAATCGTGTTCGTTCCCGGATGCGTGAAATGTTCAACCTTATTGCATTTGACAGTGGGGCAAAGGATAAGAGGAAGTGATGGGGATAGTTCAAATAATCTACCTATAATATATTAATACTATACGAAATTAATTCAAATTCAACCAAATTTGAATTTTAAAGCAAATAAATTCAATAATAATTTGTTGGATCAGACAATAAAATATATTTTTGTAGTTGAATTTAAACGCTCAATGTATATTATGAATATAGATAATGGGAATAAATTGAACCAATTGTTACAATATTGGCAACCAGGGGGTCTACTCTTTTCTGCATGGTTGAATAAAAATGGATATTCAGCCCAATTGATACAACAATATAGAAGATCAGGATGGTTTTCGATGCTAACAAGAGGAGTTATGTACAGAACGGGTGATAAACTTTCGTCTTACGCAGCAATATCCAGTTACAATACCCAATTGAATAATAGGTTTTATGTGGGAGCTCATTCCGCATTAGAACTATCAGGATTTAATCACTACGTTCCAATGGGAAAACCAGTATTGATGATAGGATATCCAATACAGGAAAATATACCAAAATGGTTGATAAATACCGAATTTGAAAACGAACTAAAGTTCTTCTCAACGAAAACATTTCAGAACACACAACTTACAACCTTCAATAAGAGGAATTGTGAAGTACTTACTTCTGTACCTGAACAAGCATTTCTTGAATGTCTGATGTTGGCTCCGAGTCAATATGCATATATAGATTTATTTTACATAATGGAACAACTAACGACATTGAGGGCTGAAGTTGTGCAACAGTTGCTGGAAAATACTGACAACATAAAAATAAAGCGATTATTTTTATATATGGCCGAAAAAGCCGGACATGATTGGTACTCTAGGTTAGATAAAGCTAAAATAGAATTAGGTACTGGAAAGTATAAATTAGCAGACAATGGGATTTATCTTCCTGAATATATGATAACTATACCAAGAGAATTATACGAATATGAATGAAACTTATAAAAAGCAGGTGGCTCTCTTAATTCGGATTATGCCATTGGTTTATAAAATTACGGATTTTGCTGTTCATGGTGGAACTGCTATTAATTTATTTGTAAAAAACATGCCTCGCTATTCTGTTGATGTTGACTTAACTTATCTTCCGATAAAAAACAGAGAGGAAAGCTTACAAGAAATCAATAATCATTTGATTGCCTTAAAGCAGCAAATTGAAAAGGCTATTCCGGGTATTCGTATTATCCCCAAACCAGCTGTACTGAAATTGCAATGTACTTATAATGGGGCAACTGTGAAAATTGAGGTGAATGGTGTCAAACGGGGTATTATTGGTGATATCGAAGAAAAGGAACTTTGTGATAAGGCTAAAGAGGAATTTAAAATGAGCTGTGTAGCTAGAATAGTCCCTTTTTCATTATTATACGGTGGGAAAATTGCTGCGGCATTAGGTCGTCAACACCCACGCGACCTTTTTGATTATAAGTATATGGAAATTGAAGCATTTGCCGATATAAAGAATGGTTTGATTTTCTATCTTTTGGGAAGCGATAAGCCTCTTATTGAATCACTTCAACCGAATCCAATAGATCAGAAACATGCCCTTGAAAATCAATTTCAGGGAATGTCTGATGTGCCATTCGATTATGCTGATTTTGAAGCGACCCGAAAGGAGTTAATAGAACAAGTTAATCAAAACATTACGGTTGTAGATAGAGAATTTTTGCACTCTTTCGAAAGTGGCAGTCCGAATTGGGAAAAATGTTGTGCCGGTGATTTGAGTGGTTATCCTTCGATTCAATGGAAACAGAAAAATATCCAAACACTGAAGGATACTAACCCTTTAAAATTCAATAAGGGGATTGAAAAATTGAGACAATTTCTTTTTAAAGATTAAAAAAGAAAAAAGCCAGACAAATGATTTTACATCATTGTCTGGCTTTTAAATTATCCTATTGATTTTTTCAACATCATCTGATTTCCGTCTCCAAACTTTACTTTCAGAGCCTTCATATCATCACTCACTTTTAAATCAAGAATTTTGGCATAATGCTGTGTTGTATGAAGATTTTTATGTCCCAACATCTTTGATACGCTTTCGATTGGAACACCATTTGTGAGTGTGACCGTCGTTGCAAAGGTATGACGAGCAATGTGAAAAGTCAATTCTTTATGAATGCCGCAAAGGTCAGCTATTTCCTTTAAATAGGAATTCATCTTTTGATTGCTTAGAATAGGCAATAGACGTTCCGGGTTGACTGCTTGTGGGTGGTTGCGGTATTTGTCAAGAATAGCAGACGAAATAGGTAGTAATGGGATGTTGGAACGTGTATCTGTTTTTGGTTCGGTTAATGAAAATCCAACGTTCTCCATCTACCCCTAATGCAATATTTGTGCGTTTTAACTTTTTCACATCAGCATAAGCTAAACCGGTAAAGCAACTGAACAGGAAAATATCTTTTACCTGATTAAGTCGATCTGTTGCAAATTCTTTATTGAACATGGTTTCAATTTCATCCTGCGATAAAAATGCCCGTTCAACTTCAACCATCCTACTTTTGTAATTTATAAAGGGATTACGATCAAGCCAGCCGTTGGCTATACAGATACGGATAATCTTGCCGAAATTCTTTATATACTTAACTGTGGTATTTTGGCAGCAATTACATTTAGTCTTTAGATAAAATTCATAACTTGTAATAAATTCATGATCTATCTTGCGGATATCAATATCGGAAACTTTGTATTTCCATTTGATAAAGTCGACGGTGTGTTTAAGTGAAGTCTCATAACGAACATGTGTTGCGGCTGCAAAATCTTTTCCTATCAGAGCTTTTACTTCATTATTGTGATTTTGAAAAATAGCAATGAGCATGTGACTGCGTTTTTCAATACCTAAAATTTTGTTACGCATGTTTTCAGCATTGACTAAATCATCATTCCGGATAAGCTCTTGCTGATATTCAAAAATTCTGGCTTTTAGTGTGTCTAAGTAACTGTTAGTAGCCTTTGATTCGGCACTAGTACCTTTCATACAATTGCCCTCAACCGACCATTTGTCAGGATGTGTAAATCGTTTTGTGGTTAACTCGATACGTTCTCCGTCAACCGTTACTCGTAGATAGATAGGAATTAAACCGTTGGCGTTTGTTTTTGCTCTCTTTGCATAAAAGAGAATGGAAAGTTTTGCATTCATTGTGGTAACCTTTAAAGTGTTCAAAATTACATTTTCTTTGATTTACCTACAAGATGTTCAAAGATTGAACTGCTTGATTATAAATGCTTTTCGAACAAATTCGGGTACCCGAGGCTTTAAATTCTTTGGGTAACCGAATGGGTCACCTAAAGATTGATTTTTATTGAATATTATGCTTCTTTTTAAAAAGCAAAAAGCCCGTAAATCATTGATTTTGCGGGCTTTTACTACATTTTGAAATGTTACTGGCGGAGAGAAAGGGATTCGAACCCCCGGTACCCTTTTGGAGTACACACGCTTTCCAAGCGTGCCTCTTAAACCACTCGAGCATCTCTCCTTGCTTTTTGGGAATTGCAAAAGTATAAAAATAAACCGAGATATTAAAATGAAAAATCAGATTGCAAATAGTGATTTTGCATTTCGAGTGGTTTGGTCATCAATTTGCTGAAGGGAGCAATTATACGTTTCAGCCAGCTTGTTGGCAATAAGCAGTGTATAAGCAGTTTCATTCCGTTTGCCACGATGTGGAACAGGCGTAAGATATGGAGAATCAGTTTCGAGCAGAATATATTTTAAATCAATTTGCCTAACAACTTCAGCTAATCCTGAGTTCTTAAAAGTTACAATTCCGTTGATTCCCAACAAAAATCCACCGAAATCAATTATTTCATGTGCATTTTCCAACGAACCGGTAAAACTATGAAAAACACCTTTCAAACCCAAGTTTTTGTATTGTGTAAGTGCTTCCATTGTTTCACGGAATGAATCACGGACATGAATAATTACCGGTAAATTATATGCCAATGCCCATTCAATTTGCTGTTGAAAAGCGATGATTTGTTCTTCAAGGAAAGTCTTATCCCAGTATAAATCAATCCCGATTTCACCTACAGCAATCCATTTCCGTCGTTCCAGTTCAGATTTTAGCATCGCCAGTTCTTCTCTGTAATTTTCCTTTACGCTTGTTGGGTGAAGTCCAATGGCAGCATGACAATAACCTGGATATTCAGCTTCTAAAGCCAGCATGTGAGGCAAAGTGCCACTGTCACAATTGGGTAGAATAATATGCTCTACTCCCACTTCTTTGGCACGTTGAATGCTTTCGGAACGGTCAGTGTCAAAATCTTCGGAGTAAATATGGGAATGAGTATCAATCATTTTAATTTTCAATTCACTAGTGTCCGGTTGTTGAACCGGTTTTTGCTCTGAAACTCTTTATTATTAGTAGTTTCAGCGGTTTTTAAAATTTTTCGATTTGAATTTTTTCTTGACCTTTGCCCAAAATCAAAATTTTGGAA
>Ga0209083_1000341_pt1 | contig 71722 bp, 48 predicted proteins | sample AM7aDNAmetaG_FD_184132 | JGI IMG/M metagenome (GOLD analysis project Ga0209083, IMG submission 184132) | Freshwater microbial communities from Finland to study Microbial Dark Matter (Phase II) - AM7a DNA metaG (SPAdes) (version 3) | ecosystem: Environmental > Aquatic > Freshwater > Lake ... | reverse complement strand
AATCTTCATCTGTTGAAAATGCTTTGTGAAACTTAATTGAATTCACACCTAAAAATTGATTTCCTTGATTCATGCTACAAAAGTAGCAATTATAAAAATAATGGGCGGTCTAAGCGCCTATACCAATAATTAAAATTTAAATGGTTGTTTTTATAAAGAGTATATTTCAATATCCCAGATATTTATAGCTGAACTTGAGTTTGGTACTATGCGTAAAACGATTGGTTTAGCAAAAGAAAGATTAAAGCTAAAAGCTTTGATAACTGCTTTTTCGCAGGGAGTAAGGGTGTTGGCTACATCTTCAAAGTTTTTTCCATCGGCTGATGCCTGAATTTTGAATTCTTTCAAATCTGTTCCGGCACTGGCTTTGATAATTACTTTTCCCATACTGGGTAGTTGGGGTAATTGCAGATAAGTTTTTGTACCTTTCATTATTATTCTACCTTTGGTTGGGCTTCCATTCCCGTCGGCGCGTCCGGTTGTTCCTATAGATTGTTCGGGTTGTACCACCAACGCATTGGAAGTAAACGTTCCCTGAGTTTTAGCATCAACAAGTTTCTTACTAAAACTATATTCAACTCCGGTTGGAGATTTACTGGGTGGCTCAGGCGCAATACCGGCTTCGGCTTTCCAATCCTGAAAATTTTCCTGTAGAAGTAGAACTTGTGCATTAGAAATCATTGAAAAAATAAAAATCAAGGATAAAATAATTGTTTGTTTTTTCATACGGATTTGATTGATGCAACTAAATGGTTTTACAATATAGTACCAAATTTTAAAGAAAAACAAGTGGTTACAATTATTTTATAACCACTTGTTTATAGAGTTATTGAAAGGTTTTATTGAATTAGAACTTTGTGGTTTGTCAATAAACCATCAGCCGTTTTTACTCTCACAATATATAATCCGGCAGGAAGATTTGTTTTCACCATATTGGCATTTCGAACACTTACAAGTCTGTAACCCTGTATGTTGTAAATTTCAATATCAGCAGGCTCAGAAACAATAATTTGTTTTCCTATTACGGATACATAATTTGAAGAACTTGGGTTTTGAACAGCCAATAAACCGGCAGTAATAGCAAAACCAGCAGATGCCACAGAAAGTAGTGAGTTTGAATAGGCAATACCATCGCCTACTGCAGCCACCTGATAGGTACATATACTTGCAGAATCTAATCCGATTACATTATAACTATTTGTTGCCTGACCACTAACTGCAAAGGTTTTATGAAGATAAGAGCCATGATTCAATACAGTTACTAAATAACCTGTAGCATTTGCAACGGGGGACCAACCGGCCGTAAAACCTCCGGCAACAAGATTTGTTGCTGCAGCAATTCCGGTGGGGGCAGTTAATTCTACTGCAGTTGGTATGGTTGTATATGTAATAATTTGGGTAATACTGATTGAGCTGGTTGAACCATTTTCAATTTTGTATTGAGTTGGAGTGCTGTTGTTTAAATCTATTTTAAACACGTTTTCATAAGAGCCACTTATTGTAAATAAACCGGAACTTACAGTAATTAAATCCCAGGTTGTAGTTCCTGCATTCCACTGTTTAACAGTAAATGTTTTAAGGTCAGACCCGGAAACATGTAGTTCGAGACGAGCTACAGAATTTATTACTGGTGTTATTACTGCTGAAGCAAATGAACTTTTATCCATACGGATCACATTCAAATGTTCCTCGCCACGAGGTCCGGTACTCATTAAACCGTACATAGCACAACTTGTCAGTGCAAATCCATTGATAGATCCGCTCGGATACGTTCCATTTGGAGGAAGATTCGTTGTAGGTGTTGGAGTAATTGTTCCCCAGCTACCATCGCTAAAATCGGTACTAACAGAATTAACTGCAGGGAAAGTAGTCGTTGCAGCAGCAAAGCCTGAAGCTGTAGAACTCTGAGCTCCATTTGCAACAACTGTATATTTATATGTTGTTCCTGATTTCAAAGAAGTAAATACATGACTTGAACTTACCTGCCCAGCCACATTTGTTGTTGACACCAATTGCGTTCCAAAGTATAAGTTTACATCATAACCAACTGCATTGCTTACGGCGGTCCAGTTGGCAGTAAATCCAGTATCACTAATGGCTGTAGGATCTGCAACCACTGGGGCAGATAAGCCAATTGTATTAAAATTTGCAACTAAAGAAGCACCTGATGATGCAAAATTAATCCCATCTCCTTTGGCAACTACCGTAAATGTATAAGCCGTATTTGATTTCAGACCGGTTATGACATAACTTGAAGTACTCTGACCAACTACATTCAGTGCTTTTACTTGTGTAATTCCTTCGAATACAGCAATATCATAACTACTTGCATTTGGAACCGAAGTCCAGTTGGCTGTAACTCCATTGTTTGTTGTATTCGTTGCTGTAACATTAGTAGGAAAAGCAAGAGGAGTAGCTGGAAGTGCTACAGCGGCTGCCCATGTGGTGGAAACCCTAACTCCACTGACATAAAAAACTCCCCAGGTGGATTGATTTCTATTCCACATATTGTTTAACTGCGTACGGACAGTTGCTGAATTATTGTCTACAACTTCAGGTGTAGCTGGTTCTGTAGCTGAGGCTAAAGTTGGATTAACATATACAGAAGAAGTTTGAGTTGCAAAAACATATTTCATCACTATAAAATAAACAGTCCCAACATTGAAAACGGTAGTCCCAAATTTATAGGCTGTTGTAGAAGCTGCGGCTCGTGTTGTTCCAATATTGAAAGTAGTATAAGGTGACGCAGATCCTGCTCTTTTCATCATAACTTTTGGACCTGCACTTGTACCATCGGCTAACCCAAAAACTTCAGTATTAGTTGATGAAATACTCGTAACAGTACTGGGTACTTGATATAAGAAAGAGACATATACTACTCCGGTAGTCATTGGAGTGCTTACAAATGGTTTATATACGTAATTATCGGCAGTTGCCTTGGTAATATCGTACATATAAAAACTGTTACCCATGCCCGAAAGAGCCCAGTTACCAGCTCCGTCAGAATAGGATAATGCCGGAGAAACGATGGTTCTACCTTCACCATTAGCATGAACTCCACCGGCTTCAGTCCATCCGCCTTGTCCGTTTAAAGGGCCACCCACATTTGCATAATCAAAGGTTTCGTCATACAAAACCTGTGCTTTGCCTATCAGTGCAAAAGCGCATAAGGCTAAAATAAAAGTAATTTTCTTCATAATAATTTGAATTTTAAGTATTTAATTAATATTTGAATACATTTTCTGGTTGACCAGATATTTGGTTGACCAAAAATAATGCTTGTGGAGTTAATAAAAAAATTATTTTGCAATTATTTTACGAAAACTGTTGTAAAACATAAAATTGGCATACCAAAAAAGTTAAATTTCGACGAACAAAAGCAATTTGTTATTTCAAATCACAAAAAACAGTCGGAATACCGTTGCATTTTACACTCGTAATACTCTTTCCTGAATTAAGCTGAACACGAATAATAGCACGACCATTTTGTAGTTCCACTACCCTGGAGCCGGATGCCGTTCCCAGATTATCAATCAGTTTGCCATCGCCCGTCAATCCAAAGTTTACGACGTTTTTGGCATCCAGACACATAACTTTTTTATCATCCAGCAATTTCAGCTCCATGGTAGCAATGTCAGCTGTCTGAGCAATTTTAGTCAAGGTCATTTGAGTCGGTTTTCCCCATTTTTCGGTTTGATACCCTTGTTTTATTTCATCGGTTACGGTTGTTTTTCCTTTGTGTGCAATCACTTTCAGTGTATTTTCACCTATATTGTAAGCAACATTCCAACGCAATCCGGCAGCCGGAAAATTCTGGCTGTTGCGTTTTTGTACACCCATACTTTTCCCGTTGAAAATCAACTCGGCGTCATCGCAGTTCGAATATACTTTGACCATTTTCAGTTCGCCGGGATCACCCCAGCGGGTTGGCCAACTATGACCATAAATGTGAACCATAGGTTTGTCAGCCCAATAAGACTGGAATACAAAATACGATTCTTTTTTAGTCTGATCCCTTTCTACCACGCCTTTCTGGTTTACATATGGAATGGGATTATCGGGACGAACCGGTGTTGTAAAATCTTTGAAAGTCCAGAATGCAGCTCCGGTCAAATCCGGCATCGTTTCCTGTTCTTTCAGTGTCCAATCGAAGAGGTTACAGATATAAGTTTCGCTCCATTCACTGTCTTTTGAAACACGCGGTGCGCCGCCAACACGTGGAAAATCACCGGCACGTTCATCGACTCCACCACCGGGTTTTATGTCCTGTAAGCCTTTGTCAGGTGTTTCGGAATGTCGTCCGGCATGACTGTCGCCTCCCCATTCGGCGTGCAGAAAATGTTTCACGCCCTTGATTTCCTTTTCTGACATATCCTTGTATTCGGTATAAATGCCCCGATACCAACCTGCCCAAATAGAAGGCGAATACACATCCGGAATATCTTTTGCAAAATCGCAACGGCGAATAGACGTTTTGCGCGATGGGTCAAGTTTGTGAGCAAGGTCATTCAAAGAACTCATAAAGTTTCGAACAACTGATGCATATTCTTTTTTGGTTAATGATGGAAAATCACCCTCCCAGTCATTTTCATTTCCCAGTCCCCAAAGAATAATGGACGGATGGTTACGGTGTTGCACAATCAGATTGGTCATCATGCTGTAAGCCTGATTTTTATACTTTTCGCCACCAACTCCACCACGACACCATGGAATTTCTTCCCAAACCAGAATTCCAAGGCTGTCGCAAAGATTCAGACAAATACGGGATTGTTGGTAATGCCCCAAGCGGATGAAATTTGCACCCATATCTTTAATCATGATCATTTCAGTACGAATTTGGGACTCGGTCATAGCCGAACCTACACCGGCATGGTCTTCGTGACGATGAGTACCTTTCAACAATAAACGACTACCATTCAGCATAAAAGGTCCGTAATCAACAAATTCAAAATTGCGGAAACCGAATTTATCTGTTTGAATTTGAACGCCGGCATCAGAAGTCAACGTAACTTTGGCTGTGTAAAGATTGGGTTGAGAAGTCGACCACAACATTGGTTTTTTTACAGTGGAAGAATAAACAGTTTTCTCAGCATTTCCAGCTTCAATTTCCTGAGTATTTGAAAGGATGGATTTCCCTTTCGGGTCGAGAATTTCAATTTTCAGTGTTCCTTTTTGCAACGCAGATTTGTTTATTGTTTTCAATACCAGATCAAATTTTCCTAAAACTCCTTTTGAATCCACTTCTGAGTTGATATTTAAGCGTTCAACGGATAATGCCGGAACATAAACCATATTCAGATAACGGTAGATTCCAGCATTAATATTAAAATCGGAAAGTGCTGATGGCAGCATTTCGTTATCGCGCGAATTGTCACAGCGGATTGAAAGTGGCACTTTGCCTTTGAAAGCCTCCCCATTTTTAGTTTGCAGAAATGCGTTAACAGCATCGGTTATATCTACTGTCCATTCGTCATATCCGCCAACATGTGAACCAACTTTCGTTGTATAAACATACAGCTCGGTTTTTTGTCCGGCACCTTCAAAATGAAGCAAAGTGCGACCTGCGCTGTATGGATTCTTAACTTCAATCTGAGTGCGATACCAGCCCGGTCCCTGATAATAATTCATATCCGGATCAACGCCATCAGAAGCGTTGAAACAATGAGGCAAAGTTACATTTGTCCAAACCGGCATACATTCGGGATTTCCTGCCTTTATTATTGGTCTTACTGCTTCCCAGGCACTACCTAGGTCGGTCTTGATAAATTGCCAGTTGTCGTTTAAACGAACTGAAAGGGTTTGTGCATTTGAAAAACTAGCCATGCTAATACAGAATGCAATTAGCATATTTGTGATTTTTGTTTTCATAAAGTCAACAATTTAATTATTATGTGGTATTTTATATTCAATCACGATATTAAAAAGCGGAATATCGCTGGTGTTTTTTACTGCATGAACAATCGGTTCGGCAAATTTCACTGTATTGGGAACCTGAATTCCGGAACCTGGTTTGGGTGTTTCGTGAAACCGTGGGTCGGTAAGTTGAACCAGATTCAACCGAACTACTACCCGTTGTGCGTGACTATGAACTTCACGGATATCGTGTGGTGCCAAACGCTCTTCAAAAACACGAATTTCCGAATCGTTATAAACCACGATATTTTTAGTTGGTTCTATCCATTCTTCCGGTTTTTTAAGTTCCGGATGATTTTTTTTGAAACCAATTTCGAAAAAATTACCACTTGTAACCTGATACGATTCTTTAAGCTGAAAAACAGCAATTTGTCCGCGTTCAAGCTGAATGGGTTTATTTCCTTTTTTGATTTTTACTGAGTTCAATGCCACAAGCACTCGCTTCCCAACCGTTGAAGAATCCGACGACACATTTACCATTGAATTTCGTAACACATAGAAATACGGGTTATTTATTTCTATGGAATCAGTTGTTGTTATAGCTATTTTCTCAGCTGATTTAGCGGATTGAAGCAGAGAGCAAAAAAACAAAACAGCAATTAGTTTAAAAATATTCTTGTTCATTGATGTGATACGATTAATTTTGCGGTGGTTGAAAAATTATCAATTGTAAGCTTTATCAGATAAATTCCTGAATTTATCTGATAAACATCAAAGGTCTTTTGATGAAGGCCGCTTGACTGCATTTCATTCAAAATAAATGTTTTTATCAGTTGACCATTTATCCCATAAACCTGAACTGAAACCATCGATTCCTTATACAGGTTGTATTCAATTGTGGTATTGGTTGAAGTGCTGTAGGCTTTAAAATCAGTATGATCAGCCAATGGATTTAAAACCGTTGTCAGTTTTGCCAAACGCTCTTTTAGCTGTTCTTCAAATAATGATTGAGGATTCAGCGAAGCGTTTGTATTGTTTACCCCTTCCACATAACCCAAGGGATATTGCGGAAATGGGATTTTACCGGAACGGTTGACATAGGCAAATCCGCCAATCATGTAATTTTGCGCGGTGGGCGGTTGCTGGCAAACCAGATCGCCATACGTTGTTGCTGTTCGGCGTAAATCACAGTTCCAGGCCACTGAATGAGCGGCAGCCCAACCGTGATTAGTTCCCATGCTTCCACGGTTATAAATACCCAATACCACATCAGTCATAGTCCCATAATCCCGAAAACAATCGTATAACAATCCTTGTGGCCAATGAAAATGGCCTTCGCTTGGGTTAGTGGCATTGGTAGCAGTGCATCGAAGAAATACTACTCCCGAAGCTTTGGACGTGCCACTTACTTCAAACGAATGGCGTGCACTGTCGGCAATACAATGTGAGACTAAAATATTGGATGACCACTCGTCAATCTGAAAATTATCACGACAACTACCCGATAATGTGGCGCATGGCCAAAGAGCCTGACAACTGTCGATAGTAATGCGGTTAGCCGTAAAAGTTTGAAAACCGGATTGACCAAAATGCAATGCTGTAACCTTTTTTGCCCACGAATCTTCAATATCAGCCATTACCAGGCCTTCCCAAGCATGCGCTTCGTCACGGAACGAAGTCCAGTTTTGAATGTCAATGCTCAGATTTTCAACACCGATTTTGGTTTTGGTGGTAGTTTTGTCAATTTTATAAATGTACGATTGGGTAAGTGACAAATCCAAATGATTCATTACCGGAGCATCGATGCTGATGGTATTTCCTGAAATGGCCAGAATAGTTCGATTGAACATAATATCGATTTGTCCGGCTGTCCACGGAGCTGCAGTATCAACACCACCTCCACCAACAGCAGTAATCCAGGCTGCTGAGGATGGATGATAAACGCAAATTTCATCACCCACGGCAAATCCGGTGGTACTTGCCACGTTAAATTGATTTGATCCCACCTGAACAAATTGTGTGGTGATATTAGTCTTTACCGAACCAACTTGTTTCCATTGAGCACTGGTACCACCACCTGCCACAAAAACACTTCGCTGATTAGGTGTATTTCCTACTGCAGTAAGAACTGTTCCTGCAGGATCATTCCCTTCGCCACGTACAATGACGCCACTGACATTCAAATTGATTGTTCCATTGATTTGATAATTCCCTTTTTTCAACAAAATGACACCCCGAAAACCGTTAGCATCGGGTGTAACGGAAGCTGCAGCAGTAATAGCACTGTTGATCGCAGTTGTATTATCTACACCTACAGCCGGATTTAACGTAGAAATAATTTTTGTAATGGTTGGTATGGGCTCATTGCTGTTTTTATAACCTGCCCAACTGAAATCAACCACCCGATTCAGATTTGCATCAGCCACATACATCAATTTGCCATCTGTAGCAAACTTTACGATGGATGATTGCCAGGTTGCTTGTCCATAACAAATAGAATATGAAGATATTACAATTATTATAAACAAAAGCAATTTGCAATTAAATACTTGAATTTTTAAATTCATGCTATTTATTTTTGAATAATTATTTTGCAGTTTTGTGAATAATTGCCCGATTGTATGCGAATTAAATAAATTCCTGATTTCAAATCAGAAATATCTACAGAGTTTTGATAAAACCCCGAATCCTGGTTTTTTTCGGTGAAAATTGATTTAACTTTCTGTCCGTTCAAGGAATAAGCATCAATTTCAACATCCATTTTATCAGACAAATTGTACTCAAATAGCAATTTATTGGTATCTGTACTAATTCCCACTTTGAATTTATTTTCATCCGCTGCTGTATTCGAATCAATTTTTGATGAAATATCCTCTGTAATCGAAATATTATTAATACGAAGCGATTCATCACGCAAATCCTGTGAACTTAACAAGCTTCGATAAATTCCCCACTTTGGACGAATAAATGAATTATCTGCTCTTATAGTCAATATATTGTTATTAGTATAACTCAAAATTGTAGTGCCATCACTTACTTTATTAATTGTAATTGAATAAGTACCTCCAACATTATTTACTTTAATACGTTCTGTTGCCTCTACCCATGTGTTTTCGAATAGAGATAGATTAACCGAGCTGAATTTTACAGAACTCAGACTTGAACTTTCATAATAGTTTAGTTCCAGTTTATTTGGAGTTCCCTTTCGGGCTGTCAATACAAAAAGTGGATCAGATTCATCTCCTCCAACTGCCTTAACCTGATGAATGTGAGTAAAATTTGAAGAGGGTTGAAAACCGGTTGGAACTTTAAAACGCCATTTATAAATAACAGTTTCGCCGGAAGTACCTTTTAAATTTGCGGGGGAAGCATCGTAGGTTTTTATTTCAACCCGTTGTCTATCGAAGTTTATGCAACGGTCATTATCAGGGCTAACATGAATGTAAAACTCAAAAACATATTGACCTAAATCGGCGTCCCACACTTCGGCAATATGTCTTCCAAATTCGGGATGTACACATTCAGGATTCTCAACCACATCGCCACCGGTTGGAGCTAAAATGCTGTTTATCAACTCATAAGTATTTCCGGGACCATCTGCAGTTAATAAAGCCTGTGAAAATATATTTACCGGAATTAAAATAAACAGAAAAGCCAAACTGATTTTTGAGAATTTATTGAACGATTGTTTCATTGTGATTATTTGATTATCAATAATTTAGTTGATGTTGAAAATGACTGAGAATTTAGTTTTACGAGATATATTCCATTTGATAAATCTGAAACATTAATAGATTGATCTCCAATAGAATTCATTGATTTAATCAATTTTCCACTACAGTCTAAAATTTGAAAATTTATATTGGCTGAAGTTGAAAGGTAGGAATTGATTACGATATTGTCTTTTGCCGGATTTGGAAAAATCTTTAAAAATCCGCTTTTGACTTTCATTAATTCAGTTGGTTCTTGTTTTAACAGCGACAATTTATAGAATTGATTTAGACCGTAAATATTCGCATCGGTACTGCTGTATTGAAGATAGTTGCCTGCTTTGAAATAATAAGAATCTGTTGTTCCGTAAAATTCAGTTGTATAGCTTTGAGTAGCGCTTGTGCCATTGACTGTAGCCACAATTATTCCTTTTTTCATTGTAATTGTATAAGTAAGCATATCTCCAAGCGACAATCCGGTGGCAAGTTTCACTCCGTATTCGGTCCTTGCGGCATCATTTGTTTGATACCGAGCTTCCACATAACATTTACCTGCCAGATAACCCGTCCAACGCAATTTTAGAAGTTCCGAATTTGTTTCGTTTCCATGAATTTGCCCAATAATGGTTTGTGGTTTAGCTGTTGCAACGACCATAACTTTACATTGAGCAGTTAAATAATGTTCGGCTGTGTCGGTCATATTCCAATAAGCCGCATTTTTTACCTGTCGAAATTCTACACGGGGATAACCGCTGCCACTCGTTGTTCCACCATTACTTGGCACTTTGAAAACCAATGATCCATCATCTGTATTGGTATAAAAAAGATTGTTGGTAAATCCGTTTCGTAGATCGGGTGGTAATTTCTCTTCAAATAGATTACCAGTATTTATGGTTTGTAAGATCCACGCATCCAAATCAAAATTTGAACCCGGTGGAAGCTGTGGATTTAAAGCGACTAATTTTAAACTTAGAAGCAAAATGGACAATATCAGAATTTGTTTTTTCATCAAATTTTATATTCTACTTTGAATTTCTATAATATTTTGTGCTAGTGTTACTTTGATATATGTAACAGGTTATTGTTATTTTGAAATTACAAATTTTGCTGTATTAGAACTTGTGTTATTAATTATTTTCGCCAGATAAATACCCTTTGCTAAATCAGAAACATCAAGAGATTGATTATCAACGCAATTCATGGATTTAACTAGTCTTCCATTCCAGTCATAAATTTGAAGATTAATATTAGAATTAATTGAAGAAGTATCATTAATTTTTATTTTGTCTTTTGCCGGATTTGGATAAATACTGACTTCATTTGATTCTGAAATTGTTTGATCAACGGTTGTTAGTTTATTCAACGATAATTTATAAAACTGGTTTTGACCATAAATGACAGTAGGATCGGGAACAGTTTGCGGATTATATTGGAGATAATTTCCGGCTTTAAAGTAATAAGCATCTGTTGTCCCAAAAATAGCTGTAGTATATGTTTGAGAAGCCGAAACTCCATTTACAGTACAGGTAATTGTTCCGTTTTTCATTGTTATTGTATACTCAATCAAATCTCCGAGCGATAAACCGGATGCCAAAGTCACACCATATTCGGCCTGTGTGGCATCATTTAGTTCATAACGGGCTTCAATTTTGCACAGGTTGGGAAGATAACCTGTCCAGCGAATTTTTAATAATTCTGAATTCGTTTCGCTGCCATGAATCTGGCCGATAATTGTTTGCGGTTTTGCTGCTGCGACTGCTACAATTTTACATTGAGCCGTAAGGTAATGCTCAGTCGCATCAGTCATTTTCCAGTTAGCGCCGCTGGTCATTTGTCGTAATTCAACTCTGGGATAAGTACTTCCACTTGTTGGTGTACCGTTACTTGGGACATTGAAAACAATAGACCCATCCGAAGAATTTGTGTAAAAAAAATCACTTGTATAACCACTAACAAGTGAACTTGCAGCGATTTCGGTAAATAATAAATTCTGGTCCAAGGTTTGCAACTTCCATGCACTCAAATCAAAGTTTGAACCTGGTGGAAGCAGTTGATTAATTGCGACCAACTTAATACTAAACTGCAATACGATCATAATCAATAAACAATTTCTCATTAAATTATTGATTTATAATGAATTTGCGTGATTCAGAAATATTTCCGGCAACTAATCGAACTAAATACATCCCGTTTTTTAAATTTGAGATATCAACGGACTGTAGATAGTTTTCAGAATCATTCATATCAATAGATTTAATTATAGTTCCATTCAAATAATAAATTGTCAGATTTAGTTTTGAAATTTGTGGCAAAGAATAATTCAAAACTAAGTTTTTAGTTGCTGAATTGACCTGAACATTAAAATGTAAGTTTTCTTTCGGGGTTTCAATTTTGGTTGTAATTGTCTTTAGATAGCTTGGACCTACATCACTCAGCGCAAGTGGTTTGTTTATAACGGTTCCAGTGGCGTTGTATTCTTCGCAACCTACATCTCTTTGCGCTCTCAAAACTGGTCGTGCCTGACCCTGAATATCTAAAAGCAAAGTGTCAATTCCCGGTATAATAAACATTTTTGGATAAACTGCACTGGAAGAATTTATGGCCGGACTTGTAGCTGATAATCCGTAATAATTATCCGAATTCAAAGTCAGTTTTGGATCGGTATTGGTCATACCTGTTGGGATTGTTAATCCTAGTGAACCCAGGTATATATTTCCCACAAAAGTTTGACCAGCTGTAGTACCTGAACTTGTAAAGATATTGCCTGAAGTTGAATAAAACGCATTATTTGCCCAGCTACAATTTGTCATACCGGTTTGTATTTCAGTTTCACCACATTTATAGAAGGTGTTGTGAAACACATTATAATTGTTATTATAACCGGCATAAGTCAAAAAATAGATGGCTCTTGTTCCCGAACCCGGCAATGAACTATCCCATCCTGTACCGGCCATTTCAAAATAATTATTATAAATCCATACATTGTTGGATTGTTTGCATCGGATTCCACCAGAATTAATGAAGAAGTTACCATAAGCTACATTGTTATCTCCATTTCGGAAACAAAACATTGCATTCGGATTATTATTCATGGTGTTATACCTGAGTGTATTTTCCATTGATTTTACAGAGATGGCCTCACTATCGCCCAAACCTGTATCTTCAAAATAACAATATTCAACTATCGTGCGTGAAATCATAGTTGAATAGGCACCATCACCTATTCTAATACATTCATTTCCCCAGTCTCCACCACCACCGGGCATGTGCTGAAACGAACAATAACGAATTAAATTATTTCCGGGATTTGTAGCATTAGGAATTATCTGAAGCATATCACCATCGCCATTTTTTGCTATAGATGTGTCTGTAGGTTTATTCTGAAAATTACAATACGAAACAGTGTTGTTTAGTCCGGCAATCTGTATCATCTTACTAGCAAAATAACCATTGAAATTTAATTGAGTAATGGTGTTGCTGTTCCCATTTACAGTCACGGCATTAGTTGGACTTTCTACAGGCAAACTTCCTGACATATTGTTAGTTGTGAATTGAAATCCACTAAAAGTGTTTGAATTTCCTGCAATGACAATATTGTTATTCCCATCCATAAAAACACCTCCCGCAGTTGCTGCCTTAACGGTTATTCCTGATTTGGAAATGCTAATGGAACTATTCATATAACGTCCATTTGCCAGGTTGATAATATCACCCGAGTTTGCTGCATTTATTTTGGTTTGTAAATCGGTGATAGAAGTGGCTGTGATGGTAGTAGCTTTTGCAACTTCATTTCCTAAAAAAACAGATAAGGCAATAAAAGCAAGTGTTTTAATATTTACGCTTTTTGTCTGAAATAGAATATTTTTAAAAAGTTGAATTTTTAAATTCATAATAATAGATTTTTGTTTAAATTAAAATATTGTTCAATTGGTCAACCAAAGTTAGTGATTTCTTATTAAAATAAAAGTTTATATAAATATAATGGCAATTTTAATCAGTGAAACCTAATTCCAAATAATAAATCTTATAGTTTCAGTGGAATTATCAGCATTTATTCGAATCAGATATACACCGTGTTGTAGATTAGAAATATCGATAGATTGTTGTTGACTTTCATTTTCACTCAAGTTTATTGTTTTAACCAGAGACCCTGATATGCTGAAAATTGAAAGATTGACTTTTGAAATCTGAGCCAAAATATAATTCACAATCAAAGATTTAGCAACTAAATTAACCTTTAGATTCAAATTTTCTTTAGGAGTTTCAATTCCGGTTGATGTTTGAAGATACGAAGGGCCAACATCCGACAGTTTCATAGGATGATTTATGACTGTAGCTGTTGCATTAAACTGATCACAACCTACATCTTTTAAAATTCTTGAAACAGGTCTGTTTTGACCTTTTATATCCAACAATAAGGTATCAATTCCGGGGATAGTTATTAAGGCCGGGTAATCATTGCTTGCTGTAGCAATTGCCGGACTTGTAGCAGTTAAACCGTAATATCCATAAGCATTCAGGGCAAGTTGTGGGTCTGCTGAACTCATGCCCGTTGGAATTGAAATTCCTAATGTTCCACTATAAATATTTCCTGAAAAGCTTGTTCCGGCATTGGGGTTTGTGAAAATTGTTCCCGATTTTTTAAAAAGATTGTTTGCCCAGGTGCCATTGGTTGCACCTACGCCACCAAAATCAATATTACCACAATCGACAAAGGTATTATGTAAGAAATTAATATTATCCAATACATGCGTTGAACTAGATGTATCATAAATATAGGTTACAGCATTCATAGTGCCGGTAAGACCCGATTTTTCAAAATAGTTGTTATAACAAAAAATATTATTGGCCTCTTTTGCTCTTATTCCACCTGAATTTATAAAGAAGTTACTGTAAGCAACATTATTGTCTCCATTTCTGAAGCAAAACATTGCATCGGGATTGTTTTTCATCGTATTGTAACGCAAGATGTTTTCTCTGGATTTGACAGAGATTGCCTCGCTGTCACCCAAACCAGTATCCTCAAAATAGCAATATTCAACCACTGTTCGGGATATATATGTAGAAAGTGTGCTGTTGCCAATTCTGATACACTCATTACCATAATCGCCACCCATGCCCGGCATGTGCTGGAATGAGCAGTATCGAATAGTAGTGTAAACGGGATTTGTTGCATTTGGAATAATTTGTACCATATCACCGGTACCCGCTTTGGCTGTCATTACGGCAAGTTTGTTTTGAAAATTACAATAGCTAACCACATTATATTGACCAGTTATATAGAGGAAATGGTCGGCAGAATAACCATTGAAATTCAGTTGGGTAATTGAATTTGAATTTCCATTAACTGCAATTGTATTGGTGCCGCTTGCCGTAACATTTGCTGTAAACTGAAAGCCCCCAAAGCTATTGTTATTTCCTGAAATGCTAATTATACTTGTCCCATCCAAAAAAACACCACCCGGGGTTGCTGCCTGAACTATTATATTTGATTTTGAAATTGTTAGGTTGCAGTTACTGTAATGTCCGTTTGCCAGATTGATAATATCTCCGGATGTTGAGTTGGTTACAGCAGTTTGTAATGCATTAAGCGTGCTGACATTAATGGTAGCAGCTTCTGTATTGGTTACAATCAAACATATGAGTGCAATAAAAACAATCCTAGTATGATGAGTTTTGGACCAGTTTTTCATGTGTTAGTTCTGTATAATTAGTTTTGTAGACTTCTGAAAATTTCCGTTTGAAAGTTTTACTAAATATACTCCTGATTTAATATCAGTAAAGTTGAAATTCAAAACATTCATTCCAATTTCAATCTGGTGATTTGAAAGTAGTGATTTGATTAATTTACCATTTACATCACAAAGAGTTAATTGAATTTTTGAAGGCTGCTCCAATAATATTCTTGTTTGAATTTGATTTGTAGCCGGATTTGGAATTACCTGAAAGTCAATAGCTGAAACTTTGGGAATTACAACAGCAGTAGCCAGATTTTTCAATCGTTCAGCCAGCTGAGCTTTAAATAAACTTGGAATAGCAACGATTTTTGTTCCTTTCGATTCTACAATTCCCAGCGGATTTGTTGTCCACTGACCCACATTGGTAATTGGCCCTATGCACCCAATTGCCCAGTTACAATGGTATGATGGTGGGTCTTGCACGACAAAATCGGGCGATGTACAGTTCCAAAACATGATTTGTGCACCCGACCATCCGTGTCCTGAACCAGAATCAGCACGGTCCTGAACCCGAATTTGACCGTCGGTGCTGACATTATCAATCAAAATGCCTGTCGACCATCGATGATGTGGACCAATATCAGCATGTTCCAAGGTGGCTGTACAGTTATAAAATACATTTGGACCAGGTGTGCGACTACCATCCACAAAATCGTGACGTCCATTTCTGGTTGTGCAATTTTGAACAAGAGAACGTTGTGCATTTAAATTAAACGAATATCGGCGTCCACCCGTGATTTGGGAAATTCCATCCAACATGGAGCAACTGTCAACCGTTACGAAAGAAGCACCATCATTCACATTTACGCAAGAATAGCCGAAGGAATAGGCTATTACTTTTTTCACCCAGCAGTTTTCCACATTATCCATATAAATGGCATTCCAACCGTGTAGTTCGTCAGTAGAAGAAAGGAAACTCGAAGTCATTTTCAGATTCTCAACAGCACAATTTGAAATTCGCGCTGAAGTAAATTTCAGCACAAAAGCATTAGCGTAAACCGGGTCAATAATATCCATTACCGGTGCATCGAAGGTAAGTACATTACCCTGAACATCGGTAATTTTACGCTCGAAACTAATTTTATACGAACTAGCCGTCCAGTCTGTTGCCAATGGGTCAATATGCGAAAGCGTATCCATGCCAAGCATATGAATCCAGGCAGTATTGGGTTCACGACGGAAATGCACCCAATCGCCTACGGCAAAAGTATGACCGCTTTGAACCGTTACTGATTTAGTGCCAACAGGAACAAACGCATCAGTCACTTGTTTTTGAGTAGATGTTAAATCAGCCTTACCTGATGCTCCGATAATATGAATTAAATCGTACTGCACGATTCCAGTTGCCTTAAAAACAGTAGTTTGTCCTTCGCCACGCAACACAATGCCACTTGATGTTACATTTATTGTGCTGCTCATTTCATACGTTCCGGCTTTGAAAAGTATAGCACCCCGAATTCCATTTAGCAAAGGCATTGCTGCAACTTCGTTTATGGCTGCCTGGACATTGGCGACATTATCACCAACTACCGCTGTTAGGGTTTTTACCACAGGCACAACCGGAATTGGCTTCTCAGAATTCTGATAACCAACACCACTAAAGTCGGGAATCACCATTCCTTTTACATCCGCTTTATAGCTCAGTTTCCCATTAGCATCAATCGAAACTAATGTTGTTGTCTGGCAATTGACGCTTTGCAAAAAAAAATATATTATCAGTGAAATTATACTTATTTTCTTAGCCATTTAGCATGTTTATTATTGCTTGTATTCAGAAAATTATTCAACTGCCTGTTTCTTTTTAGCTTCTTTTTTTGCTTTATTTTTTGCTTTATTTCCATGACGACCTGTTCCATCACCATGATCGATATAACCGGCCTTCGGATTCAAACGGTCAAGTTCGGACTGAAGACTAGCTCGTGCAGCTATTGCAGCAGGAATCTTTGTGTCGGCCGGAACAAGAATTTCTTCAAAAGGAGCTTTACTCATATCAAACAATTCGCCGTCCTGATTAAGTTTCCATCCCTGACTCCGAACCCAATAATTATTCGCAAGTTGCACGAAAAGTGAAGTCCGTGGTGATCCTTTCTGACCATGAATCTGAGCATTGAAACTCTGACCGTCCAATACAACATCTTTTGGTAATTCAGCACCGGCTATTTCAGCAAATGTCTGCAGAAAATCGGATGAACTTATCAAATCAGTACATACTTTCCCTTTTGGAGTGACCCCCGGCCAGTAAACAATCAGTGGTTCAAGACTGCCACCTTCTTCCATCGATCCTTTTTGTCCAATCAATCTTCGACCTCCAATTGTGGCTCTGTCAGCTTTACCTCCGGCAGTTCCGTTATCGCTGAAGAATATCAAAATAGTATTATCGCTTAGTTTCAGTCTATCAAGTTCGGTGCGTAATTCACCCACCAATTTGTCCATGTAGCTAATATTGTCGTCGTAATAATCTTTGTTGCTCTTACTGTCAGGTGTTCGAGTAATTTCACCGTGAACGTGTGACAATGGATAATAGGCAAAAAATGGTTTGTTTTGATTCTTAGATATGAATTCTACCATTTGCTTATGCATTAAATCCGGCATATACTCATTTTCTTTTAATACTAAATCAGTTCCGTTTACACGATAATTTTGTTTTTTCCCCGGCTCTGTCCAATACACTCCACTTCCGAAAAAGCGAAGATATTCGTCAAACCCAAAATCAGATGGATCGAGAGGTAATTGCCCCCATTTACCAATAGCAGTCGATGCATAACCAGCAGATTTTAAGTAAGTTGGTAGCATTTTTTCAGAAGGAGAAAACACTTCTGAACAGGCATCCTGATTGGTTGCACCGGTACGAAAACCATATCTTCCGGTAAGAAGAACTGCGCGTGAAGGGCCACTCAACGGGTTGGCATACGCATGAGTGAAACGTAGTCCCTGAGCCGCCAGTTTATCAATATTTGGTGTTTTGTAACTGTCCGCACCATTGCAACTTATTTCAGGATAACCCAAATCGTCAGCCAAAATAAAAATGATATTTGGTTTCTTAGGTTCTTTAGCTTGTGCATTAATCGGACTGTTTATTCCTAACATTCCAGCCGCAACTATACCGGCAGCTTTCATAAATTCATTGTTTTTCATTGTTTTAAATTTTATAATTGATAAACCTTGAAATTTGAGAATTGTTGGTGACTGATTGTGGTTCTGAAACCGAAATAACCTTCTTTGTAAGGTGTTTCGTCTTTTAGTTCCCAATACAGTTCATCGTTTAAATAATATTGAATCAGGCCGTTATTCAGCACAATTTTGATTGTGTAGGTTTTATTCCCAATCAATAAATGAGGAGCATCGCTGTACTCTTTCAATACCGGCTTTTCGCCATTGCTGTTATATTTTCTAAAGCGTGTGTACTTGTTGTAATGCCCGCCAACTCCGGCGTAGTATAAATTCAAATTGTCGTACGCTTCAAAATGGCCATTTCGTCCAAATGGATTTTCCTTTTGAGGTTCTGAGGCCATCCAAAAAGCATTCAGGTCAGATACTCTGTCATTTTTCCCACCCGCATCGACTAATGTTGCATTGTAGGTAATCATAATATTTCCTGACAATTTATGATTAAACCAAACTGTTGCTCCTTTTGACGAAGAAATATCTAATTTGTTGTCAATCAGTCCAATAGTTGAACTTTCAACTTGTTCAAATTCAACAATCCAGTTCGTCCAATCTTTATTGAAATTTTCAGAATACAGGAGCTTACCTGCATTCTCCTTTTGAGAAAATGCAAGCAAACTACTAAAAACACATAGTATGATCAGAATTTTTTTCATTCAATTTTCTATTCAACATCACCGTTTTTCCGGTCTTTCTTGATTTTTTTACCTTTTTTTTCAGGAGTTGTACTGATAGGTTCGTGCCAATCTGCTAATTTTGAATAATTTGCATATTGAACATGTTCACGGTTCATTGCTTCGGTGAATAGTTGCTTCATCATCACTTCTTCTTTGCTGTATGCTTTATCACCAATCAGACTTTTTGTTTCCAATGGATCTTTTTCGTAATCATACATTTCGCTCGCAACGATTTTTGCCTGACTGTAAGGAAATTCAGCTGAATAAAGGTCGCCAATCCATTCAGTGTAACGGAAACGTTTGGTGCGAATGGTGTAACCCATGGCATCCTTGCGTGGATACTGACTGAATGCATATTCTCTTAATTCAGCAGCCGGATTTTTCATGGCAGGAACAAGGCTTAATCCGTCCAGGTATTTTGGAGTTGGAATTCCGGCCAGTTCGCACAAAGTTGGGAAAATGTCCACAAATTCGCATTGTGTTAGTGGTTTAATGCCGGGTTTCATTCCTTTTACACGCATTAGCATACAAGCATGTGTTGCTTGTTCAAAATCGGTGTGTTTATTCCAAAGCCCGTGATCGCCTAAATGCCAACCGTGGTCGCCCCAAAGTATCACAATGGTGTTATCGCTCAATTTTAGTCGGTCTAATTCATTCAGCACTTTTAGCAGTTGAGCATCCATATACGATGCAGCTGCGTAATAACCATGAATCAGTTCTTTTTGCTTATCAACAGGCAAATGATCCAAATCTTTCTCCGAATAACTGTCAAACTGTGGAATGTCGGTATAGCTTTTCAACTCACCCGAAACATGATAAGCTAAATCCGGGCTTCCGGCAGCTTTATGTTGAAATTCAGCAATTTTGAATTGATCACGTTTGTATAAATCCCAGTATTTTTTGGGTGCAACAAATGGTAAATGTGGCTTGTGGAAACCTACTGCAAGGAAAAATGGTTTTCCATTTCCTTTCAATTGGTTTAGTAACTTGATCCCAATTTCAGCACAAACACCATCCTGATAGGTATTATCAGGCACATCGGCACATTCAACTGCCGGACCTTTTTTGCCTTTTTCAGGTACGAAATTCACGTATGTTTCAGCTTTATCATTAATCCAGGGAGTTGACCAGGATGGCGCATCATGTCCCGGACCTGCACTACCTACATGATAAATTTTTCCAACGGCTGCTGTTTCGTAACCGTTTTTAATGAAATACTCAGGCAAACTAACTGCATTAGTGTTTACCTGACGGAAATTCGTTATCAAATCCCACACTTTTGTCTTGTCGGGACGCATTCCTGTAAGACAGCTGGCACGGGTAGCACCACTGATAGCCTGCTGAACATAACAGTTCTGGAAAGCCATACCTTCATTTGCCAGACGATCCATTCCCGGAGTAATAGCCATTTTATCACCATAAGCGGCAATTAAAGGTTTTAAATCGTCAACGGCAATAAATAATACATTAGGACGTGTTTTCTTTGTTTCCGTTTTTTGTGCCATTGTTGGCATAGTAGCCAAACCTAACAAAGCAAGGTTTAAACTACTGTTTTTAATTAATCTTTTCATTTTCTGATTTCAATTAAATTTATCTTATTCAACACTTGAACCGGCATAACGCCCTTTTTTTTCAGGAGTTGTGCTTATAGGGTTTTGGTAGTTTGCTCGTTTTGAAAACGCAATATACTGAATATGTTCACGTTCCATAGCTTCTTCAAAATATATTTTCATCTGAGTCTCATCTTTTAGATATGATTTATCTCCAATTAAACTTTTAGTTTCCAGTGGATCTTGTTGATAATCATACATTTCACGTGCAAGAATATTGGCTTCGCTAAATGGTTTTTCGGCTGAATAGTAATCGCCGATCCAAACCGTATAACGGAATCGTTTTGTTCGAATGGAGTAACCCATTGCTTTTCCACGCGGATATTGGCTTAATGAGTATTGTCTCAACTCAGCAGTAGGATTCTTAATTGCCGGTATCAAACTGATTCCATCCAGCCAACCTGGTGTAGGAATTCCGGTCATTTCGCAAAGCGTTGGGAAAATGTCTACAAATTCGCACTGTGTGGTTGGTTTGATGTTTTTCGGACTGCCTTTAACGCCTTTCATTAATAAGCAAGCATGTGTTGCATTTTCAAAATCAGTATGTTTGTTCCACAAGCCATGGTCGCCCAAATGCCAGCCATGATCGCCCCAAAGCACCACAATCGTGTTATCGGTCAATCCCAACCGATCCAATTCGTTCAACACTTTTACCAGCTGCGCATCCATATACGAAGCAGCTGCATAATAACCATGAATTAATTCTTTTTGCTTATCAGCCGACAAATGATCCAATTCTTTTTCGGAATAACTGTCGAATTGAGGAATATCGGTATACATTTTCAATTCACCGGAAACATGATAAGCCATATCCGGACTGCCACTTGCTTTATGTTGAAAAGGCGCAATCTGGAATTGATCTCGTTTGTATAAATCCCAGTATTTTTTAGGTGCAACAAATGGTAAATGTGGTTTGTGAAAGCCAATGGATAAAAAGAAGGGTTTCCCGCCATCTTTTAATTTTTGCATTAATTTAATGCCTATTTCTGCTGCAACACCATCCTGATAAGCATTATCGGGGACATCAGCGCATTCAGTTGCAGGCCCTTTTTTGCCTTTTTCAGGTACAAAGTTCACGTATGTTTTGGCATTATCTTTCTCAAAAGGAATTGACCACGAAGCTGCATCGTGACCGGGACCGGCACTACCTTCGTGATATATTTTTCCAGTTGCGGCCGTTTCATACCCATTTTGAATAAAATACTCCGGAATACTTACAGCATTTGGATTCACCTGACGAAAATTGGTAACTAAATCCCAGACTTTGGTTTTATCAGGACGCATGCCGGTAAGACAGCTGGCACGGGTTGCACCGCTAATAGCCTGTTGTACATAGCAATTCTGGAATGCCATACCTTCTCTTGCCAATCGGTCCATGCCGGGTGTGATGGCCATTTTATCACCGTATGCTGAAATCAATGGTTTCAAATCGTCAACCGGAATGAATAAAACATTGGGTCTTTGTTGCTTTGGCTCAGCTTGATGAGCCATTACCGGCAAAGTTGCCAGCCCTAATAAAGCAAGGTTTAAGCTGCTGTTCTGAATTAGTTTTTTCATGGATACATTTTTATTTTATTTCTTGATTATCAGCCATTTTGGACCTATTTCTTTCGAGTTTAAAGGATGATGTATTATAGGTGAGTCAGCTAATTCGTCAGCGCCTATATCTTTCAAATCATCTCTTTTCTGACCATCCATATCCGTTGTAAGATCTGAATTTACACCCCCATTGATAAGCGGACTGTTTTTATCCGGACGAAGAAATCCGTCTTTCGAAAATGTAAATTTTGGATTTATCATTTTAATCCCTTTCGTTGCTCCCAAACCGCTCGTTTTGCTGCCCCAACTAATATTTCCTTCAAAAATATTAGGTTTGAATGAAAATACATCTAAGGGTGGATTCTTATCCTGAACCGCTTCGATGATTGAATTGCCAGTGCAATTAAACACAACATTGTTTACAAATTTGTTATTTTCAGGGAGTAATATCATTTGCAAATTTGGCCAGTGATTTTCATACGCAAATCCAATATCGATGCCGTTTCCAGTACAGTTTACAATAGTGTTATGAGCAAAATAACCATCCTTTACCTGCAAATACTTTGGCAGTTCTTTCTTTTTGGGTGCAAAATTCGATGTCAGACTTTTTTCATAATATTCACCCGTTATCAGTCTCAGCCCATCTTCTGTTACATCGGAAATATAGTTATTGATAACCCGATGATTGCTGCCGGCAACCCGAATGCCGGTTGTACCAGCCTGACCCTGACCAAAAATAAAGTTTCCTTCAAAGATATTGTTTTTTCCACGTCTGCCAACCAAGCCACCTCTTGAAGCGATGACTGTATTGTAACGAACAATGTTGTTATTCGATTTGAGGGAAATAATTTCAGTACCTTCTCCATCGGCATGGTCAAAAAGATTATATTCGATAGTAAAATAAGCACCGTCGTCACCCGGTTGGTCGGCATGACCGTAACCAAAAATTCGGAAAATTTCACGACCGTTGGCATGTTTTACATAAGGAATATCCTTTACAATACAGCTGTCTACCTTATTGTAACGAGCATTTTCTTCGAAATTTTGTACCACCGGGTTCATATTACTTTTTCCTTTGAAAAGGCAATGATCCATTCGGTTATAACTTCCCTGAAAATATACCCAATAATATGCTGTTTGAAAATTTGACGGATTGAAATCTTTAATAACAGTATTACTAAGTCTGCAATTATCAGAATTAAAGGTTATTACTGAGCCACCATCAATCGAACCATTTCGAAACACAAATCCGTCAACCACCAAATAAGGTGCTGAAAAAATCAAAGTCGAATTTCCACTTAAAATTACTTTCCCCGGAGTCTGAGCACACAAAGTTATATAAGCTGATACGGTAGCTGTTGAATTAAAATTTATAGCTGTGTTTTTCCAAATTCCATCTTTGAGAATTATTCTAGCTCCTGGTTTTGCCTGTAAAATTGCCGAATTTAACTCAGCAATAGTAGAAACCAAAATTTCCTGATTTTGGTTCTCAGCTGCCAGCGAAGCAACTATTGAGATAAAGAAAAAATAAACGATAAGTACTTGTCTCATTTTTATTGTTAGACTCTGAAAAATACCAAAGGTTGAATTGGTTAATGTATTTGTAAGCATTAGAAGCAATTGAAATGAAACAAAAAATTAGTATGTATGCCAGATTTTCTTTTAATATCTGTAAAAATTTGGTCGACCAGTGCATTGGTCGACCAAAAGTAATACAAGAATCAATAATAAAAAAATAATTTCATGGCTTTTTACTGAAACATGCTGTAAAACATAGATTTTTCAAAAAACAACTTATTTTTGTTCGATTTTAAGTTCGTTTTTCAATGCAAGTTTATGGCGTTCTGCTTCGAAAAAAAACAGCATCTTACTGTACAAATCCTTTTTAACTTCAGTATATTTCTTCTCATCAACCACATTTATTGTTTCGTTAGGGTCTTTCTGATAATCATATAATTCCATCGCTACTATCAGGTTTTTATCAAAAGCTAAATTGCTTCGAAAATAATCTTTCATCCAAATAGTAAACCGATACTGAGACGTTCGTAATGAATAACCCATATATTTACCGTCAGCATAACCCAAGCGGTTGGTTTCGTTCTTATCTTCGCTCCTTGGATACTGGCTTATGGAATAATCCTTTGTTGTTGTTCTTGGATTTTTCATAACCGGAACGAGACTTTTACCGTCTAAATGAGGAGGAATGTAAATTCCAGCTAAATCACACAAAGTGGGGAAAATATCTATAAATTCTGTTTGTGACTTAGTACTGGAAGCTTTAAAACCTGGCGCTGAAATAATTAAAGGTGCATGGGTAGCTTGTTCAAAATCAGTATGCTTACACCAAAGTGAATGGTCGCCAAGATGCCAGCCGTGATCACCCCAAAGTACAATAACTGTATTTTTTGTCAGACCAAGTGAGTCCAGCGTATTAAGTAAAATCCCAATTTGTGCATCGGTGTACGACACAGCGGCATAATATCCGTGAATTAGTTCTTTTTGCTTGTCGAGCGGCAGATTTATCCCGATTTTTTGGTCAGTAAAACTCGTTAATTCCGGAATGTCGCTATATGCCATTAATTCGGATGAACTATGATAGGCTATGGCCGGACTATTACGAGCAGGTTTTTGATAAACGGCAACCGGCATTTCGTCTCGTTTGTATAAATTCCAATACTTTTGGGGAGCAACAAAAGGTAAATGAGGTTTCAAAAATCCAACAGCAAAGAAAAATGGTTTATTCTCACTTTTAAGTTTTTTAAGTATATCCTTTGCTTTTAATACATTGGCGCCATCAACATATGCATTATCCGGAACATCGGCACATTCAACCGAAGGTTTTATACGTTTTTGCACGTAGACATCAATTTCCTCTTCTTTCATTCCATTTTGCTTAGCTTCAGCAGTGAATTTTTCTGCTAATTTTTTAGTCTCAGCAAGTTGATAATAAGTTTGAAATGGTTCGCCATATTTTTGGTCCAGATAATTGATATCAGCCTTCATATAATTATAAAATGGAACGCTCCAGGATGGAGCATCCATTTTTTTATCAACACAGCGTGCATCGTAGATTTTACCAATTCCTTGTGTGCTATAACCCTGACTAATAAAATATTGTGGAATGGTTAGTATGTCAGGATTCACGTCACGCATTTTGGTTTTCAAATCCCATATTTTTGTATAATCAGGTCGCATTCCGGTCAAGATACTTGCACGTGTTGGACCTGAAACAGCTTGTTGGCAGTAATTTTGAAGAAAAACAGTTCCGTTTTTTGCAAGCCGGTCAATATTCGGAGTTTTAATTATTTTATCACCATAGCAACCCAAAATTGGTTTTAAATCGTCGACAGCAATAAAGAGTATATTAGGTTTTTCAGTAGCTTTTTTCTCGGATTGAGAATAAGCAGATACAGAAACTAAACTTATTAAACCGAAATTCAGTATGTTGTGAGATAGTTTATTTTGCATAATGCTTGAAATTACAATTTGGCTAATTTAATCTTCTAATCTTTATTGCATTTAAGAATGTGTTAGCTATTTCCTTTTCAAATGATACAGTAATCCCTTTTAAGTTTTTTGCTTGCACAACAAAAGTTTTCGGAACTGCATTTAATGAGCCATATTGTACTGCCGGACAAAAATCTTCAAGCATCATAACTCCATTTATCACAATATTAAACTGACTGATTTCTTTGCTTTTCTCTTCTGATTCGTTTACATCATATACCGATTTTGTTTGTTTGCTACTCAAATCAGCAAAGTGTAATTCTACCTCATATTCACCATCAGAAACATCAAATTTATAGTCGGTTAAACCGTATCTAAACGTTTGATATAGTGGAACATTAGGGGTTTGATTTACTTCTGACTGATGACCAATTCTTTTTTCAGAAGTTCGAAATATCTCTCCACCAATATAACCAAAACTACCAGATTTGTATTCCTGATCCGGTAACCATGTTGTGTTATTAACAGGATCAATAAAAAAACAATTACTACCAACATTTACAGCCAGTTCGAAGGTTTTTTCGTTCGCCTGACGGAGCAGTGCAGGTATTATTTCAAAATCAATTTGCATGGCATCTTCACAAGTAATGTTTTCATTTACTCCCCTTGCAATTAATGAATTTTTGCCGTTCACAAACGCGACTTTCCATATAGCTACTCCTTTATTTGTACTTTGAATTCCAATTGATTTTCCATTCACAAACAATTCCACTTTTTGAAGATTAGAGTATACCTTTATTGGCTGAATAACAGATTTGTCATTAACCGATGACTGGATTCCTTTACGTATTTGCCAATCTCGACTGGCAATATGAATAACAGGTGTTTTTAACAACCAGGCCTGATATAGAAAATATACATCCTTAGGAGTACGATTGTTATACAATAATCCTTTATTATTGATATGAGGCATACTTTCCTGACGACCAGCGGCACTAAAGTCGATAAAATTCCAAACGGCAGCACCTGCAATAAATTTTCGACTAAATATTTGATCTAAATATGATTCATGATATAACTGTTGCCATTCGATACTAAAATCAAATTGCTCCGGTTTCAAACTGTGTAAACGCCCATCTCCACCTGCTCCATATTCACTTATTAACGAAACGATTTCGGGAGATTCAGAATGCATTTTGTCCATAAACTCACCAAATTGGTTAAAGCCATCTTTATACCATCCATAATAGGTGTTCCAGCCTATTAGGTTTGGAGTATTCGAAAATCCATAATTCTTATAATAATCTTTGCCTCCTGAATTTTGTGCCATGGTAGATAACCTGTATTTATCTTCACTATGAACAATACTATCTAATTCCTTTGCAAATTTTACTGTAATTTTAAATGTTTCTTTTTTCTTTTCTTTATCAGATAACTTTGAAGTCCCAAGTCCAATTTCATTCATGTAACCCCACATTATTATACTTGGATGATTGAAGTTTTGACGTATCATTTCTTTCAAACTACTTATGCAGGTCGATTTCAATTCTGGACTGTCATAAAAAGTATTTCCCAGTGGAGTTTCTTCCCATACTAAAATTCCCAATTTATCACACATCTCTATCAGTGATGGATCCTGTGGGTAATGGCTCACTCTAATAAAATTACCTCCCATCGCTTTCAATAATTCAATATCTCGCCGTTGAAGATCATTATCCAACGCATTTCCTAAACCCATATAATCCTGATGACGAGCTGCCCCAACTAATTTTAGGTATTTCCCATTTAAATAAAATCCCGAATCAGGACTAAAACTAAACCATCTAAAACCCAACGGTTGACTTTGCAAATGAAATATTTCTTGTTTTTTGTCATCCGAAAGTACAGAAGTCTGAACAGTATATAAATATGGATTTTCGGTTGACCATAAATTAGGTTGCATTATCTTTTCAGACAATTGTTCAAAATTACCACTTGTACCGGCATTCAATTTAAGTTTAGATTTTATTTCTGAAACTATTGCTCCTGATTTATCTATAATTTTCGAAATTACAATCAAATTCCTGCTTTCCGTAGACTGATTTACAATTGTTCCTCTGACTTTTACTGTCGCGCTTTTTTCACTTACCACAGGTGTTTCGACAAAAACACCACCCGACCCAAAGTTCAGTTGATCAAAGTGAATTTTATTGGTAGATATTAAATAGACATCTCTATATATTCCACCAAACATAGTATAATCACCCGAAATAGGAGGCAAATCTAAATTTTTACTATTATCAACCTTAACAGCGATAATGTTTTTACCTGGAATTGACACAAAATTTGAAATATCATAAGTGAAAGCCGTATAACCGCCTTTATGTTGACCAACAAATTTTCCATTCACATAAATATCGGCTTTTACAAACACGCCTTCAAAATTGATAAAAAGTTTCTTGTCAATCTGTTTTTTTGTCAGAAACAAATCTTTACGATACCAACCAATACCTCTATAATATTTTTTAAAAGTATAAGCGTCAGTATTATTCCAGGTATGTGGGAGATTAACCTTTTGCCATGACAAATCTTGAAAATCAGATTTCTCAGCACCGGTAACATCTTGCGTAACATGTCTCCAAGATTCATTAATACTCTCTTTTTCAAGTTGAGAAAAGCAAAACAGTGCGTTCAGTAGGATGCCTGAAATTAACCATGATTTTAATTTCTTGTTAAGCATTATTCGGGTTTTATGATTTTCTAGCCAAGGCTAGAAAATCGAAAGTTTGTTAGTGTTTTTCAATGAATATTGATGTTTTTTGCCTTCATATACCGACTCAGGGCTTCAATAAAATAATAGTCAGCATAATTAAGCGGTACATCTATCTCTTTTTTTGCAGGCAAGTTTCCTGTAGAATGTTTTAAAATAAACAATCCATTTTCGCCTTTTTCGGCCAGATAAGAAAATGATGATAAGCTGATTAGAATTTTTTCAGCAGCATCCAGATATTCTTTACCGTTTTTTACAAAACCGCTAAGTTCAATCAATGCCGAGGCGTAAAGTGCACCGGCTGAAGCATCGCGGGGAGCATCGGGAATATTGGGTGCATTAAAATCCCAATAAGGAACTTTGTCGGCAGGTAAATTTGGATTATTCAGCAGGAAAGCTGCTACTTTGCGTGCCTGATCGAGGTATTTCGGGTCACGGGTTTCGCGATACATCATGGTAAATCCATAAATTGCCCATCCCTGTCCACGAGCCCATGCTGAAGAGTTACTAAATCCCTGATGCGTAACTCTACTTATCACTTTTCCGTTGATGCTGTCGTAATTTATTACGTGAAAACAGCTGTTGTCAGGACGAAAATGATTTTCCAACGTTTTATTTGCATGCGAAACAGAAGCTTTTTTATACATAACTTCACCGGTTAGTTTACTGACTTCACACAACATTTCCAAATTCAGCATATTATCAATAATTACAGGATATTGCCAGTCTTTGCGCCCATCCCACGATTTTATTAAACCAACTTCGGGATGAAAGCGTGTCATCAAAGAATTTGAACCAGTAACCAGCACTTTCTTGTAATTCTCATTTCCGGTTAACCGAAAACCATTTCCATAGCTGCAATAAAGCATAAAACCTAAATCGTGAGTATCTTTCCTGTATTGAACCTGATCAAGAATTTCGGTATAAAATTCAGCTTCCTTTTTAAATTTCTCATTATTAGTAAGTTCGTACATGTACCAAAGCGAACCGGGGAAAAACCCACAAGTCCAGTCTTTATAATTAGCAAAATACAGCTTGCCGTTTTCGAACGAACGTGGATTCAATTTTCCGGATTTATAATTTTCCGAAGCAGCTAAAAGTTGCTCTTGCGAGCGGTCGATGGCTGTTTTCAGCCAGCGAATTTCTTTGTAATTTTTGGCAGAAAGTATAGTTGAAAATGCTAATAATAAGATTATTAAACTCTTTAATTTAGTTTTCATTTTTGAAATATTTGAAAAATTATTACTTAACAGCATTACAGATTGGAAATATCAATTTAACATATTAACATAACAATACTAGACGGAACTAATTTAGTTCCCCTTTAGGGGTTAGGGGTCGTTTATGACTTAACCGGTTTTTTCATACCAAGCCAAAGAATCGGATTTTTTACCGGCATATTTCTCAGACTTTCGTCGGTTGGAAAATCCGCACTGCATTTTTCCCAGATCGTAATCCATTCAGGTTGTTGCTGAATGATAGCTGCAAAAAACATAAACGGTCTGCGTCCCGGCTGTTCATCCCAATGCGAAATGTCTTTTTTGAATGGCCAGTTGTTTTTATCGATCACATAAGGTTTTATATAATCAACCCCTTTTTGCATTCCACGACCATCAGCCAATGTAAAATTCCAACCATTAAATTCTTTGTCGGTTAAAATCCATGTTAAGGTAGCAAAACCATCAAGGCAAAAGAGCGAATAGGAATATGGTTTTGTACGTTCAATTTCGAGGGGAAGACTGCCATCTGCTGCCATTTGTGTTGGCAATAAAATTTCAGTATAGTGTTTTTGACATTTTTCCAAAATGGTTTTATCACCAACAAATTGAGCATAAGCTGCAACCTGAGCATGCCACCAGGTGCCATGATTGTTTTTGGCATTCATCTCATCAATTCCATATTGATGTGTATTGAGCCAATTCATAAAAGTTTTGAACCATGCATGAATTGTTTCATTGTCTGATTTTGACAAATACGAAGTATTTTCCAACACCTGAACCGATTTTGTAACTTCGATAAATGGAATTCCATCAATTATTCCAATGCCACGACCGGTATTCACGCCTTTAATGGCCTGAGCATAAAGGAAATTCGGGTTCATACTGGTTTCAGAATTAACAAACCAGGCTTTCAAATGTTTTGCGGCAGTTTCTGCATAAATTGCTTTTCCGGTCAATAAATAAGCAGAAGTTAACGTACCAACAGCCCAGGATAGCTGGCTGATGGCTTGTCGGTGAAAATCAAAATTTTCCGGATTGTTCAATCCATCTTTGCGAATATATGGGCCTGTTGGATTTGCCGGATCAGGCCACCAATAAGTGGCTTCGGAATAATAATCGTGAATACCACCTGCACTCCGGGGACTGGTAAACGAAGTAACCGTAACCGGTTTTAGATTTAAAAAACTGTCTGCCAAATGAATTATCCGTGGTTTTTCGGCACGAATTATATTGGCATAAATCAGATTGACCGGATTATTTATATCAGCTTTTCTTGTCGAATTTTCAGAAGCGACATTTGTTGGCAGAATGAAAATTGAAAATAAAGAAAACACCAGAAAATTTATTTTGTTCATAAAAAATAATTTGTAAGTGATTGAAAATTATTTACGTAGTCCGATATTCGAACCATCAACCGCCTTGCCTTTTAAGGGTGAATTGGCTGATAATGAATATGTCTTCGAATCAAACAAAGGATTTTCCACACTTGAAGTGGTTATTCTTGCGCCTTTAGTAGTTTCCGGTTTTGGGCAATTATAAAAGCAGCTTCTCGATGCTTTATTGTACAAACCCCAAAGCAACATGGATGATTTTACTGCGGAATTCGAGAAAATGGAATTATTGATTTTCACGAACATAATTCTCGAAAGTTTTAGAATCGACTCTTTCTTTGTAGTTCCAACCGAATCGAAAATGCAGTGATTGATAGAAAGTGAACCGCCAATTGTCGATTCATCAAAACCACCCCGGTAATAATCAAGCGCACAATCCGATAGATTGGCAAAAACAGAATTGCTAAAGACTACTGATTCAGCATTATACTTTCCATCTTCTTTTTCTTTGTGGAGATTGAATCCGCTGTATGAATCACGTATTGTCGAGTTTTTGACCACAATCGAATCGGCCATAGTGCTAATCAAACTATTGAAAACAGCACTACCTTCAACGCTGAAATCAAAAATGTCGCAATTGTCGATAAACAAGGAATAACCTAACGCATGTTCAGCAGTTACAAATGCATATTTCGGAGTTTTGGCTAATTTATTATCACCTTCGCCATCGATTCTCACACTTTTGAAATGTACATAAACATCTGATGCTAAGTCAAACAAAGGTTCATCACCTTTGGCAGTTTTCATTTTTATAACGGGTTTTACCGCCAGTTTTGATGAGGCTGTAATAGTAATACTTTTTGTTAGCGTAATTGTTTTGGTGAGGATATGTTCCCCTTCGCCCAACATGATAATATCACCTGCTGCAGCTTTTTCAACCGCTTCAATCAAATTATCTGTTCCGGCTTTTACTTTAATGGTTTTGCCTTTTGAAAACTCTTTTTTGATTGGTGTCAAATCGGGGTTATACCAGCGTGGACCACAATTTTTGGCATTGGCGATTTCAGTTTTTGCTTTCTCATCTTTATCATGAAATGCACCAATCACCGGGTTTGTACGTTGTTGACCCATTATATCAGTGCTGATAAACGAAACCTTTTGAGCAGGAATTTTGCTGTAAACCAGTTCAATGTCATTTAGTTGTGATTTTAAAATTTCACCTGCGATTGTTCCCTTGTCGGAAGTTAATCCTTTTTTGCTGATCATCAGATTATTGCTGAAAGTAATGCCATCAGTTTTATCGTAGCTTTTTATTAAAGCTGTATCGTTAGGGCAATAAACAATGTTATTGATAATTTGTGTGCTTTGAGGAGTGACGGTGCGATTTCGTTCACCAACTCCCACGCAGAAGTTCCATGGTAACGTGCAATCTATCCATGAATTGTTGGAAAGAACGACATTTCTAACTGCCGCGTAACCTGTTGGTGGCGAATCCGGAATTGCATTCATGATGGTAAGCGGTGAACGGAACTCATCACCACGAAGTTTGTAAAAGTAGTTGTTGTAAATTTTATGACCTTCGTTTATTACCCTGACTCCACCGGTAAATGGTTTCCCATTGCCAATAAACCAATTCCCTTTTACCAGCGCATTATTCCCGTGACGAAGTACCAAACTACCTTCCGATTCGAAAAAAGTGTTGTTAATAAACTGATTATTACAAGACTTGTTTGAAATAATTTCAACTTCACCATTACAATGCTCAAAGTAATTTCCTTCAACTACTGTTTCTGAACTCAGCGTACAAACTTCGCCTGTACCAATCCGGATAGATTCACCGCCATTTGAACCCAAACGTGAGCGTGGGCCAAAGAAATTGCGGTGAATCCAGTGATGATTATGAATACTATTTGAGTCATTTGGGCATACAATCAAGGTTGTGCCTTCGTTGGTTTTTCCACCGAAATAGCAATGTTCCACTGAATTGTTTTTTCCCCATAATGCCACCCAGTTGTCAATTGTTTCGCGGTACGGTTGATTAAATTTATCAATCACACAATTAGAAACCACACAGTTGTATGCATAATCTGTGTCGGAGGTTTTAAATAAAATGGTAGTTGTGCCCGGAGTGTATCCTTTTGTGAAAACCAACCCTGAAACATGCAACCAATTTCCAGATAATGAAAGTGATGATTCTCCTTCAAGAAAAACTTTGCCAGGAGTTTCTGCTTTCAAGCTTATGAATTTCCCTTTTTTTCCGTTTCCTTTGAAAACGATTTGAACATCTTTCCAAATGCCGTTTGCGAGGATAATACTATCTCCTGCTACAGCTGTCTTTACTCCGGTGTTTAGTTCCTTGATGTTGGCAACCTTGAAGTTTTTGGCAACAAGAGTTATAGATGCAAGGAGCGCAAAGACGATTAGAAAATGTAATCTCTTTTTCATTGAAAAATTTGAATTAATTAGATGCTAACATACTTGCCAAAATCCTAATCGACAAGTTTTCTGGAATAACTAAATCCACTGTTGATAGAGTATCAAACAGTGGATTTATTAGTTGTTATTTGATGATAAACGCTAAAAATAAGACTCTTGCCTTTTCTAATTGTACTCCTGCATCAATCATTTGAGCCTCAGTAGTTGCTTTTGCATCCCGAATAGTTGTTGCAGATGTTATTGCAGTTGTAAAAGCTGTTTTTGCAGATTGAGGTACTTTTCCGGTAGTAGTTCCGACTAATGTTGCAGTGTTTAAGGTGGTGCAAGTATTAATAGCAAAGTGCAAAGGTATTGATGCTACAACAGCTTTTTTATACAATGTCAGTGCATAAGTACCGGATTTAACCTGACCATCAGTTGAATTTGCATTCTCGCGAGTAGCAGTAGCGGTTATGAGCGCAGATTTTAAATTCGTCTGAACAGCAAGCGAAATATTTCCATTTAATGTACCTACACTAAGTTTTGTATTTAGAGTTGAATCTGCTACTATGGTGTCATTTAAGGTTCTTTTATCGGCAACATTCGGAATAAAAGCTGAACGTGGAGTTGTCAGCGAAGTCATGGCAGCAGAAACCTGCACCCAGGTAGCACCTGTAGTTCCTACTGTCGTTTGGGCTGTGTTCAGCACTTTCAGGTAATTGTTTCTAAGCGTTGCAAGGTATTCATTGACATTATAACCGATTGTAGCGTTATTTACTAAAGCAAGTTGAGCCGTAATAAAGGCACTTGAATTAGCAATAAAAGTTGGTAAATCAGAAGGGATTCTAGCTGCCAAAAAAGCTAAACGAGCTGCTTTTAAGGGTATTAATGCATCTTTTACCTGCCTGTCAATTGTAGTAGTAGCATCACGAGTCGCAATTGCCAGCGAAATTGCTGTTAAAAACTTGGTTTTGTCTTCAGAAATCACATTGTCAACACCAGCTACTCCACCTGTACCTACAGTTACTAAACTATTAAGATTTAAACAGGATGTAATGGAGTCATTTAAGATACGTCTGTCGGAAATATTTATTTTTCCTCTAAAATTTTTCCCGTTACTCGATGAGCTGGTTCCTGCAATGATTTGCCCTAAATATGCATTAGCCATTACCAAATCAGCAATAGTAACAACAGGGAGTTTTTGAACAGCAGAATCAGCTTTAATTAATACTGAATCAACCTTATGTAAATCTTTAAGGTAAGCAGCTTGATAAGCAAGAAAAGATGTGCCCGAAATGGGAGCAAATTCATTAATATTATAGCCAACCTTGCAACTGTCGACAAATAATTTTTCAGAATCAACAAACTTTCGCAATTGGGTTTTGTACTCTTCAAACGTTTTTGGAGTTGCTTTTTGAGCCGGTTCATCAATATTACAGGAGTTAAGTCCAGCAGCAAGCACCATTAGTATTGACAGTGTGATTAACTGTACCGATTTTTCTATATATTTCATAATAAACTATTTTTTTGAATTAATAACCTGGATTTTGTGGAATGACCATCTTGTTATTTGTATCAATTTCCTGTTGAGGAATTGGCAATAACATACGCTCGATGGTAAAACTTGATTGAACAGGAGGTGCAATTTTGTTAAATTGACCATACAGTAATAAATAGTCAGTTGTAAAAATCGCGGTTGTCAAAATAGATAATGCTTTGTTTGGGTCATCGTATGCTTTTCCCATTCGTAATAAATCGAACCAACGGTGATTTTCAAAAGCCAATTCTATTCTACGTTCCTGATAAACCGAATCCAAGGCTTCCGTTTTTGAAGCAAAATTAAGGTATGGTTTAACGCCTGCTCTTACTCTGACTTTATTTACGTCAGCTAATGCATCATTCGGATTAGCACTTTGGGCCAAAATTTCAGCATGAAGCAACAATAAATCAGAATAACGGATAACAGGCCAGTCATTTTCACCCTGAAGTGCAATAACCATACTCGGATCTATATATTTAGAGATATATTGTTCATGAGTACTTGCATTTTTATCCCAGACTCTGAAACATGCATCTTTTCGTGTGTCGGTTGGGTCACTGAACTTAGACATAAACTCAGGAGTCGGGTTGTTGTCACCTACCGGCGTTCCTGCTTTGATAATGTTAGCTGCTGAACCATCAGGAGCAAAAGTTCCCCAGAATGAAGATCCAAGAGAGTTAGACCTGCTAAAACGTATTGCAAAAATAATTTCCGGATTCATTTCATTATCAACGCTAAATACATTGGCATATGCACTGACTGCTGTTCCTTTGGTGGTAACTAAATTGCAATATTGAGTAGTCCCAATTACTTCTTCTAATAATGTTTGTGCCTTTGGAATATCTTGTAAATCACCTTTTTGCATATATGCTTTAGCCAACATGGCTTTTGCAGCCCATTTCGTGATTCGACCAGCCTCAGCAGCAGAATAAGTAGCAGGAAGTTGATCAGCAGCTTTAATTAAATCGGGGAAAATAATCTCATCATAAATTTCAGTTGCCGGCGAACGTACTATCGTCTTTGCATCTAACGGACCGATAACTTTCGTAACTTTGAACATATCGCCCCAAAGATTTACTAAGGTGTAATAATGATAAGCGCGTATAAATAATAATTCTGCTTCGTACTGAGCTCTTAATGATTCAGAAGATACATAAGTTGACCCCGCAGCTACTGATGGTAAAATTGCATTAACGTTGGAAATATTCTGAAAAAGCACATACCAATAATCCCTCATAATAGGTAGGCTGGTAGGAGGATTAAAAAACTTCATAAAACAATAATCCGAACGGTCGCCGGAACTGGTACTGGTATAGGCCACACATGAATTGTCGCTTCTCATTTCTGTAAACTTCCATTCCTCATTAATAGTCTTACACATGCCTTTGTAACATCCGACAACACCTTCGCTTATATGAGTTTGTGTTGTGAAAAAGTTGTCTTGGATAAGCATTGATTCGGGTTTGTCGGTGATTAATGAATCACATCCTGAAAAAATAAGGATTACAAACCAGGCTAATATTATATTTTTGTTTTTCATATCTATTTTTTATTTGGAGTTATTTTTTTGTTGGATATAAACTAGTTATATTAATTGTTAAAAGTTAATGTCAACACCAAATGTATAGGTCCTATTTAGAGGAAAGACACCGCGTTGATATCCGTCAACCAAAGGAAATGCGCTTGAGTACGGACCGCTAGTTCTACGTGCTTCAGGATTTACGCCTTTAAAGCCGGGAGCCATAAAGTAAAGGAGGTTTTGTCCTGAAAAATAAATTCTGAATTGACTTAAACCTACAGACTTTACTATTTTGAGAGGTACTTTATATCCAAAAGTTAAGTCTCTCATGGATGCATAGGAACCATCTTCGATTGCATAATCGGTCAACATAAGGTATGAGCCGGAAGTGTTTGCTGCATAAACTGTTTTGCCATCGCCCGGAAACATCGGACTTACAAATCTGTTTTTAATATAAGCTACATTACTTCTTAGATTTTCATCGTATTTCATATTTCCATCCACAATTTTCAATCCCTGTACTCCCTGAAACATAAAACTCAAATCGAAATCTTTGTATGTGAAAGTGTTCGTAATACCCCAGGTAAAATCAGGGGTAGGTTTACCAAGTACCATACGGTCATTACCATCTATAATATTATCACCATTCAAATTAACAACTTTAAGTGCCCCAATTTTTGGAACAAAATAACCGTAATTGAAAAGGACTCCATTGGCATCGGTTTTTGCCAAAGCAGCAGCAACTTCTGTAAAAGTAGTATAAACGCCGTCACTTTTAAACCCATAATACTGAATGGATGGTTGACCAACAATAGCACGATACACTTCGGTTTTTTCACCAAAATTATCTATATAGGTATTATCGCCATAATTCAATAAAGTGTTTTTATTTGTTGAAATATTACCGGTAGTTTTCCAGGTAAATCCTTTGGAATCAATGTTTGTGGTTGAAAGCTCTATTTCAACGCCCTGATTATTTACTTTTCCTATATTTTGCCAGGATGTTTGATGACCGGTAATATACATAGCAGGTTGTTGAAGTAATAACTGTATAGTATTTGAATTATAATATTCAACAGTAACATTTAGTCGGCTATTAAATAATCCTAAGTCAATACCGTAATTTCCTTCTTCAGTTTGTTCCCAGGTAATATCCGGATTTCCAAGAAAAGTATCATTCGAAGACATTCCGGTAACTGATGTTCCATTCCCTGCACCTAAAACATAGTTATTCAGATTGATTTTATTTGCATACGAGTATTGAGGAATGTTGTTATTTCCTGTTAATCCAAAACTTGCACGGACTTTTAAATTTGATAACCAGTCTATTTGTTTCAGTAATTTTTCTTCAGATGCTCTCCAGCCAATAGAGCCGGCAGGGAAAGTTCCCCATTTATGCCCGTCAGCAAATTTGGAACTACCATCGGAACGTAAACTTGCCGAAAATAAATATTTGCCCATGTAAGCATAGTTCAACCTTCCGATAAAGGATTCTATAGCTTCTGTATAATAGAATGACGTTATACCACTAACGGGAGTTGCAGCATAAGGGTCATCAGTAATTAATGACGAAGCATAATTAAATGAAAGCATATTATCGTCCAAAAAATTCTGGGCAACTATCTGGTTGTATTTCTTTCCTGTTTGTTGATATGTAAATCCAGCCAATGCACTAATGTCGTGATTCCCAATTTTTTTGGTGAAATTCAAGGTATTTTCAGATAATAATTCCGTTTGCAAAGTAGTTTGTCTTTGTAAAGTATTAAAAGATGATGCCGATTTTGCATTCGTTTGTTGTTTATTATTATATTCTTTATAAGCCGTATAAGCACCATTAGAGGTCTTAAACTGTAAACCAGGTAAGATATTAATCGTCATATACGCATTACTTTGCATGCGGTAATCATCGGTTACAATACTGGTCCGTTCATTTACCGATACAGGTGTTTGAACTGCCGAACCCGAAAGCTTTGCTGTTGTCAAGTCCCATACTTCATTGTTATACCCGGGTCCACTTAATATTACACCTGTAAAATCCATAGCTTGTGCGTAGTCGCCTGCAATTTTACCTGTTGCAGCAGCTGTTGCGGCATTATGCCTCACCGGTAACCAGGATGGGTAGCGGATATAATCGGTTAAGTCAACCGCCGGATTTTGTTTTCGACTGTATGATGGCGTAATGTTTATGCCTATTGTTACCGCTTTCGATAAATTGATATCAATTTTTGCACGTAAATTATACTTGTCATAATTGCTGTACCTCATTACCCCGGCTTCACTATTATAATTTCCGGAAATGAAATACTTTATATTTTTATCACCGCCTGATGCACTTAACTGATAGTTTTGATTCATACCATAATTGCGCAGTGCTTGATCAAACCAATCAGTTGGTTGATCTAAATACATTTGTTGCAATAAATAGGATGCCTTTTCAGTATTTGTTATTTGGTTAAAGGTCATAGTTGCTGAAGTTCCATCTACAGCTGGATCCTGCATACGCAATGCTGCCTCATCATACATGAGTTTTGTATATTGCGATGTGTTTAAAACTTCCGGAACTTTTAAGACGGTTCGAAATCCGGTAAGCATCTTAAAATTGTATTTTGGTTTGGCAATATTACCACTTTTCGTTGTAACCAAAATTACACCCCCAGCTGCACGAGAACCATACATAGCAGCCGAAGCAGCATCCTTTAATACTTCAATAGATTCAACGTCGCCCATACTTACCGATGAAAGACCATCTGAGATAGGAAAACCATCTACTACAACCAAGGGGGAAACTACAGCACTGATTGAGCCCATACCACGTACTCTGATTACCGGAGCTTCACCTGCCTCCGGGTCGACATTTTGAATTTGCACGCCTGCCAACTTTCCTTGCAGTGCCTGATCGATTCTCGATACAGGAAGGTCATCCATCTTTTCTCCTTTTATTGACGAAACTGCTCCGGTCAAGTGTGATTTTTGTTGAGTACCATAGGCAACAACCACTACTTCATCCATGGTTTTGCTATCTTCTTCCATTTCAATAAGGAGTTGCTTGCTGTTCCCGACAGCCTGAACTACGGGTTTAAAGCCGATATAAGAAAAAGCCAGAAATGCTTTAGTATCAGTAACACTAACACTAAATTTACCGTTAGCATCAGTAATTGTACCTGTTTTGGTCCCGACTACTTTGATGTTAACACCAATCAATGGTTCTTTCTTACTGTCAGTGACAGTTCCGTTTACTTTGAGCTGTGCAAATGTTGCAGCTGTGTTCATACATAATAGTGCGAACAACCACATCATGTTCCTGAGGAATTGTTTGCTTTTTTTGTTTTTTTTCATTTAGGTATTAATTTTTATTGTGAATTTGAGTTTTATATTCTGAATTAAATAAATTGAAATTTTAAGAGATTTTGATTATTATCTCTGTATCTTAATTTTTTGAAATCGAAAAAATGTTCGTGTTTTTCAGTCTAAACTAATGTATATAAATGATTATCATGCTATTGTAATTATTATTCACAAAATAATTGGCATACCAATAATTTGGTCAACCAAAAATACTGCTTTGTTTTATTATAGCAAAAGTTTTTTTGTAATATTTTGGTCTTTCTGTTGTAAAACATATTTTTGAGTTAAAATATTGTTTCAGCAAACAAAAAAAAACACCGGACTGGTGGTTCTATTTTAAATCAAGTTCTTCCCGTACTTTTTTTGGTAATCCTGCGACGACCAGATTATAGGAGTGGTTAATCATTTCGCATAAGAACTTTTGCGAAATAGAAGGTGAAATCAGAACGGTATTCCAATGTTTTTTATTAAAATGCCAGGCAGGAACAATGGATGAAAATTCTTCACGTAAGGAAATGGCTCGCTCAGGGTCACATTTCAGTGAAATTTGTGTTTCGGGGTTGTCGAGTGGTATCAGTGCAAACATTTTCCCCTGCACTTTCAGTACCATATTCACATCGTCAAAAGGAAATTCATCGGTAGTTCCTTTCAGACTAAGGCAATATTCTCGGAGTTCCTCTACATTCATTATTTTCAAAAATTGAGATATGCAAACATACTAAAAATTCTAATACAAAAAAAAGTCCGACAGATATTTTATCGGTCGGACGTATAAATTCTGAATCAAATTTACTTTAATTTAATTACCAGAGATTTAGTAATCTCGCTTGCAGGCATAGCAAATGAAATTCCTTCAATGCCCATACCAATCAGTTTTGCATTCACAATTCCCAATAACTTTCCCTCCTTGTCGATTAGCGGTCCACCACTGTTACCCCGGCTAATGCTGGCATCTGTTTGTATAATTTTAGAGCCGTTTGCCTGTTTTCGAATGGAAGAAATAATTCCTTTTGTCAGAGTTTGAGATAAATCTTCAGCAGATGGTGTGCCAATTACATAAATTTCTTTTCCCATTCCGGTAGACTCTGTATCCGAAATCTTAAAGGGCACTATGTTATTTTTCTCAATTTTCAGCAAAGCTAAATCTGACTCCTTATTCAAACGTACTATTTTGGGTTTCAATTTTGATCCATCGTTCAAAATTACTTCTAGTTTGGCTGTATCAGCAATTACATGATAATTAGTTACAATGTATCCATTTTCGCTAACAAAAAAGCCGCTGCCATGTCCTTTTGGCGTTCTGATAGTAACCGAAGATTGTACCGCTTGTTCAATTGAGGAAACGTAAACTTTTCCGGTGTTTAGTTCAAAAGTTTTAAGTGTATCTGTTATGCTGACTTTTTCCATTTTCATAACGCTCCTAAATTTCGTTGAATTCAACAAGCTATAAAGTCCGGTTTCCATAGCATCTTTCAGTGCATCCTTTTCATAAACGGAATTAGCACTTTTGACGTAGCTTACAAACTCACCTGATTTAGATTTGATGGTATCTGAATAAATTGGTTTTTTATAAAAATCGAGTACATCCCATTTTATTTTCAATTCCACATTGATAAACCCTGTTTTACGAATATCAGTTGGCCGTCCATTATTCTGAATCCAAATATATTTATATCCTAACACTTTGGCATCGAGGTAGGCATTCTGATTGTAATTGGATTTTAACACAAGACCTGTTGTATCAATGTATCCATTCTTCTTCAAAATGTTATTCAGTTCATCAGAGTAATAGGTGTCGTCAATTTTAATTCCATTTTCAGCTTTTATATTGACTTTAGTTTTCAATTTCCCATTTTTATAATCCTGATAACTTGGATAATAATCTTCGGAGTTTTCAGGGCTGATATCAACTGATACCTTGTTTAGTTGAATTTCTTTGGTGATTGAATCTCTGACAACAATCTTAACAAAGCTGTCATTAAGTAAAATCTGATTATCATATTGCCAGAATTTATTGTTCAATAAAGTCGCCATATAACCATAATACCCTCCAATTGTAGTTGAAACGAGGAAAAAAGGAATTAGGGTAGGAGCTTCAATTGCTGCAGCGAATGCAGTGAATGGCACTCCGATTATTAATGCATTTAATCCGATTGTTGCATAGCCTGCAGGGTCAAGTTTGTAAGGAGTTATCACTCTATACTGAGTTTTATAACCTTCTCTTTTAAGTACTACTTGTTGTGGTTCAGCATTTCTTGGCAAGACATATTTAGTATTCTTTATTTCCGGATCTTTTTTATTGATTTGTATGGTTGTAAGTGAGTCTTTCACAATGTCAATATTTTGAGTTTTGCCAATCAAAAACCCTAAACTACAACTATTCAGCAACATTGTCAGGGAACAAATAAGAATTAATTTCAACGATTTCATAAAGTGTGATATTTTTAAGTTTACTTTAATTTCAGAGAAAGATTTTTTGTAATATCAGCAGCATGTATTGCGAATGATATGCCTTCTACACCTGTTCCAACTATTTTAGCATTGACAACGCCCACTAATTTTCCATCTTTGTCGATAACAGGACCTCCACTGTTACCCGGACTCATACTTGCATCAGTCTGAATCAGGGTTGAACCATTAGCCTGTTTACGGATGGAGGATATGATACCTTTTGTGAGCGTTTGAGATAAATCCTGAGCAGAAGGTGTTCCAATAACATATATTTCCCGACCAATTAGGGATGATTTCTCTTGAGGTATCAGAAATGGTACAAGATTATTCTTATCTATTTTCAATAATGCCAGATCTGCTTCTTTATTGAACCTTATAATTCTGGCAGGAACTTTTGTTCCATCATGCATAATTACTTCAAGTTTTGCAGAATCGCTAATTACATGATAGTTCGTGATAATATATCCGTCTTCAGAAATTAAAAAACCACTTCCATGACCTTCTTTGGTCTTAATGGTTACCGAGGCCTCCACAGCAAGTTCGATGGACGAAACAAAACTTTTTGAGGTTTTTATCTCCAGTTGTTTTAATGTATCGGTTCTGCTGACTTTAGGCAACTTCATGATATTCTGAAATTTATCTGTATTCATAAAGCTGTAGAGTCCTGCTTCCAGGGCATCTTTGATTGCATCTTTTTCATAGCTTGAATTTGCCGCTTCTATAAAACTTATGAATTCACCAGATTTGGATTTAATTGTATCCGAGTAGATTGATTTCTTGTAGTAATCAAGTAAATCCCATTTTACTTTTACTTCAAGATTAATAAAACCGGTTTTAGTCCTATCGGCGGTATTATTTAATGTGTTGGCTACCCAAAAAAATTTGTAAGCAAATATAGTGGCATTCAGATAGGCATTTTGGTTGAAGTTTGATTTAAGTACCAAGCCTGTAGTATCGATAAATCGGTTGTTTTGGAGGATCTTATTCAATTCGTCAGCGAAATAACTGGCATCAATTTTGATTCCGTTTTCCGTTTTAGTATTGACTTTAGTTTTAAATTTCCCCTTTTTGTAATCGGAATAAGTCACATTGTAGTCTTCGGAATTTTCAGGACTTACATCAAAAGATACTTTATTGAATTTTATTTCTTTAGTTAGAGAATCTCTGAGTGGAATTTTAATTAGCTTGTCTTTTATATTAATACTGCTATCGTAATTCCATAATTTAGGGTCTATTGCTAAGAACATACTTCCCCAAACTCCTCCAATCATCGAAGACACAGTTGATAAACAGACAACACCCAACGTGCCTATTTCAGTCACGGATAATGCTGTGGCAGTGCCAGCTACGGCAGCATTAACAGCAATAGTTGCGAATCCTTCGGCTGATAATTTGTAGGGTACCAACACCTTATATTCTTTTTTGTATCCGTCACGTTTAATTTCCAGTTGCTGAGGCATGCCATTACGGGGCAGGATATATTTATTGTTTTTCATTTCAGGAGTTTTTTTATTTATCTGAATAGTGTTAAGGCTATCCTTATTGATTGTAACTTCCTGATTTTTACTCATAAAAAACCCGAAGGAACAGCTATTGAGTAAAAAGATCAATAAAACAAAAAGAAATAATCTTGTTAATTTCATAAAAAATAGAATTAAGTATGTCGTATTATTGATTGACAAATTAACGGATGGGCAAGGGCGCAAAATTAAAAATTTAAATTGATAAAATCTATAAACTTAAGAAGTATTTTATCTAAAAAAATAGGGAGTACAGTTAAAAAAATCCGATTGAATTTAATCAATCGGACATTACTTAAAGTCACTCTTAGGGTGGATTTAAGTTATTTATTTCACTTCCACTCCATTCGTAACGATTGTGCCAGGACGAATAAGTACCAGTTTTCCATCTGCATCTTCGGCCGAAAGAATCATACCTTCGCTCATTATGCCCCGAAGTTTGCGTGGTTCGAAGTTAGCAATAAAGCAAACCTGTGTGCCAATCAGTTCTTCCGGATTTGGATAGTAAGCGGCAATACCGGACAAAATAGTACGTTCTTCCAGGCCATCAGCCAGGCGGAATTGCAACAATTTATCAGCTTTTGGTACTTTTTGACAATCAAGCACTGTAGCTACCCGAATATCCATTTTCGTGAAATCGTCGAAAGCCACATTTTCTTTTACAGGAGCTGGTTTGTACGCTGCGGCTTCGTTGGCAAGTTTAGTATCCAGTAATTTTTGAACCTGAGCAGCCATCGTTTCGTCTTCGATTTTTTCGAAAAGCAATTCCGGTGTTCCCAGTTGTGCTCCCGTTGCCAGTAAATCTATTTTCCCCAAATCTGCCCAGTTAAACGATTCCAGATTCAACATTTTCCGTAGTTTTGCTGACGTAAAAGGTAAAAATGGTTCGAATGCAATGGCGAGATTAGCAGCAATTTGCAAACTCAAATGCATAATGGTTGCCACACGCTCCATATCGGTTTTAGCGACTTTCCATGGTTCGGTGTCAGCCAAATATTTATTCCCAATCCGAGCCAAGGTCATGGCTTCTTTTTGTGCATCGCGGAAGCGGAAATTGTTGAGTAATTTTTCCACATCGGCTTTTACGTTTACAAATTCTTGCAGGGTTTGTTTATCGTAATCGGTCAATTCGCCCAATGCCGGGACTTTGCCATCAAAATACTTCTGAGTAAGCACCAATGCACGATTGATAAAGTTACCAAAAATAGCTACTAATTCGTTGTTATTACGTGCTTGAAAATCTTTCCAGGTAAAGTCGTTGTCTTTGGTTTCGGGTGCATTTGCCGTCAACACATAACGCAATACGTCTTGTTTCCCGGGAAAATCTTCCAGGTATTCGTGAAGCCACACTGCCCAATTGCGGGACGTAGAAATTTTATCGCCTTCCAAATTTAAAAACTCATTTGCCGGAACATTATCGGGCAAAATATAGGAACCTTCCGCTTTCAACATTGCCGGAAAAACGATACAATGAAATACGATATTATCTTTTCCAATAAAATGCAGTAAGCGTGTTTCCGGATCTTTCCACCATTTTTCCCAAGAGTCAGGAAGCAATTCTTTGGTGTTTGATATATACCCAATCGGGGCATCGAACCACACATACAGCACTTTCCCATCTGCACCGACTACCGGCACCGGAATTCCCCAATCGAGGTCGCGACTTACAGCACGTGGCTGTAAGCCCATGTCGAGCCAGCTTTTGCACTGTCCGTACACGTTTGGTTTCCATTCTTTATGGTCTTCCAGAATCCATTTGCGTAACCAGGCTTCGTGCTGATCAAGCGGAAGATACCAGTGTTTGGTTTCGCGCATTACGGGAGCTGAACCACTGATAGCTGACTTTGGATTAATCAAATCGGTTGGACTCAATGACGTTCCGCAGGACTCACATTGGTCGCCATAGGCATTTTCGTTCGCACAATGTGGACATTTGCCTGTTATATAGCGGTCGGCCAGGAATTGCTGAGCCGTTTCGTCGTAATATTGTTCGCTGGTTTTTTCAATAAAACCGCCTTTGTCGTAAATGGTTTTGAAAATATCCGAAGCCAGTTCGCGGTGCGTTTTGGAAGTGGTACGTGAGTAAATATCAAAAGTAATTCCGAAATCTTCGAAGGATTTTTTGATAATTCCATGATAGCGATCCACGATATCCTGAGGGCTTAGGCCTTCTTTTTTGGCTTTGATGGTAATGGGAACACCGTGCTCGTCTGATCCACCAACAAAAAGAACTTCTTCGCCTTTCAGCCGAAGGTAGCGCACATAAATGTCAGCAGGAACATAAACACCTGCCAGATGACCGATATGAACAGGTCCATTGGCATAAGGCAAAGCAGAGGTTACGGTGGTACGTTTAAAGTTAGTCATAATTGAAGCCCCCTAAATCCCCCTTGGGGGACTTTTGGTAGGCAAATAAATGGTGATTTTAAAATTATCTTAAAGCGATTTAAACTAAACCGAGAGTGCAAAGATACGGACAAATACTGAAGTTTGAAATATTTTTTTGCTTATGAAACCGACTGACTCAAAGTTTCCGAAACAAATTTATTTATTGATTCACCCCGCATTTTGGCTAATATAGCTATTCGTCGGTGAAGTTCGGGGGTAATGCGTACATTAAAACTACCTTTGTAACTTTTCTCGGGGGAAATATCGTCCATTTCACAATCTTTAATATGCTCATCAACGATATAATGAAATGCGTCTGTAAGTTCTTTTACTGTTTCGCCTTCGAAAGTTAGCAAATCATTTATTCCTTCAATTTTCCCGTAAAACACATTGTCATCGGCAGAGAAATGTACACTGCCAATAAATCCTTTATAATTCAAAACATCTTTCATGTGTTTTTCCTCCTATTTAAATTAATCCTTCTTTTTTTAGTTCGTCAATAATTAAACTCAATTGATATTGTTTCAAGATATTGGCAGGATGAGGTTTATGAAGCTTAATTTTATGTGTCTTGCTTTTAAAACAAACTCTTGACCCGGCACCTTGCTCTTCATCATAACCCAATGAACTAAGTACCGTTTTCAATTCGGTGTAGGTAAAATCCTTTGGCTGTGAGATTAATCGAATCAGAAGTTTCCCGGCTTTTGACATTGAGAAATTGTTTAATTTTCAGACAAAGATAAAACAATTATTTGCAACTAATGTTTAGTTGCAAATTTATTTTCAATTTTTATTGTAAATTTAAGTTGATTATAAAGTAAGGTTGTTGCTCAAAAAACTTGCCTGAAAATCTAATTTTCCAGGCAAGTTAATTAAAGAATTTGGATCATTTACTTAGCTTGATTAAAGCTGAACCAATCCAACGTACTGGCTAGCAGAATTCAGGGTATCATTTAGGCATGGGGGACATCACTTTAAATTATTTTATTAAATATTCTATATGCTTTGTTCGTTTCATTTTTTTTTAATTCAGGACAAAACGTGTGGAGAAGTTAATTATTGTTGACTTTTTATTATTGACAAATTAGTTGTAATTTAGCTCCCCATTTTTGAACCCGTAAATGAATAAAAAAATAGCCTTTATTATCAACCCTTTTTCCGGAACAGGAAGAAAAGAGGATCTTCCGGCTTTGATTCAAGCCGGATTAGACCAACACTTTAGCAAGCCGGAGATTGTTTTCACAGCCTATCGTGGACATGCAACCGAATTGGCAAAAAGCTTTGTGGCAAAAGGTTTTGATATAGTGGTGGCTGTGGGTGGCGATGGAACTGTAAATGAAGTTGCCCGTTCATTGATACATAGCGATACATTGCTGGGTATCATCCCGATTGGGTCGGGAAATGGGTTGGCGCGACATTTAGGCATACCCATGAATCTGAGGAAAGCCATTCAGCAGTTAAATCAGTCTGAACCAATTCTGATGGATTATGGGCTGGTAAATGAACGTCCGTTTTTTTGTACCTGCGGGACCGGTTTCGATGCCTATGTGAGCACCGAATTTGCTAAAGGGAAAAGACGTGGAATCATGAGTTATATCGAAAAAATTATTACCGGATATTTCAGTTATAAATCCCAAAACTATCATATTTTGGGTGAAGGCATTGATCTGGATGTAAAAGCTTTTGTACTGACCTTTGCAAACGCTTCCCAATGGGGAAATAATGCCTACATTGCACCTCAGGCTAGTGTTCAGGATGGTCAAATTGATATTTCCATTATGAGTAATTTCCCGGTAATTGCAATCCCAACACTGGCATTGAATCTGTTTGCAAAGAATATAGATAAAGATTTGTTTATGACTAGCTTACGCGCTAAATCAATCGTGCTTCAACGGGAAGAATCAGGACCGTTTCATTATGATGGAGAACCTTATGAGGAAGGCAAAGAAATTGTCATCGAAACTATTGCGGATGGATTGAAAGTGCTTGTGAAGAAGCGTTTTTAGAGGCGTTTAGCTCCTGGTTTTTTCATATTCATTTGATATGATATCAATTTATTTGTGAGTCATAATATCCAGAATTATCTTATCGGTTTCCAACATTCCTACACTGCCAATTTTCGTTAGATTGAGAATCGTTTTATCTACGCTCTCGTCAGTTATTCCTTCGACAGATGTAATTACTTTGTTTTCCATGGCCATCAAGGATGAAATGGCTGCTGACGATACTCCATTGGAAACTTTTAAGGCACAACTGGGTTTGGCACCATCGCAAATCATGCCGGTAATGTTTCCAATCATATTTTTAATCGAAAAGCCAATCTGTTCACGCGTTCCGCCCATCAGATAAGTTATACCACAGCTTGAACCTGTAGTTGCCACTACTGCTCCGCACAAGCCCGAGAGCCGTCCCAGACTTTGTTTCATATAGATCGTCATCAAATGACTCAGAGTTAGCGCACGTATCAATTCATCTTCGCTTTTACCGGTTTCCTCGGCATAAACCGACACGGGCAAGGTCGCAGCAATTCCCTGATTTCCGCTTCCGGAATTACTCATTACAGGAAACATTGCTCCCGCCATGCGTGCATCGCAAGCTGCTGCAGTAATCGATAACATATGAGCATAAACAGTATTGCCCATTATTCCGCCTGCTAAAGTGTGGGCAATGCTATGACCATAAACCCCTTTAAGGGACTCAATGGCTGCTGCTTTATTCACTTCAACTGTTTTGAGAATGAAACGTAATTCGTCAATCGGACTCTCGAGAGCAAATTCGCAAACGATATCGAACGACAGCGCTAAATCAGGGGACTTTCCATCAATGGAAAGTACCTCATCCAGTTTGAGTATCACTTCGTTGTTCAGGGCAATATATGAAAAACGATTGTGGTTACGGCTGATAATCACCTGAGCTTTATCCTGACCTTTATAACTAATCACTTCAACATACAGTTTTTCGGATATATCAGTTTTTAGTTGAATATCCATAGACATCGATTCAATTAACAACTTACCAGATTCCACTGATTCCGGAGAAATATCTTTCAACACTTCCAATCCATATTTTGATTTACCTACCAAAGCACCCATAGCAATGGCAATAGGCAAGCCAATCATACCGGTACCCGGAATCCCAACACCCATAGCATTTTTGAGAATATTGGCACTTAATTTAAGCTCAATTCTATCGGGAACAGCGCCCAACAACTCTTTGGTTTTAGCCACAGCGAGTGCTACAGCGATTGGTTCGGTGCAACCGATTGCCTGCTTCACTTCCAAATTTATCAATGATGCGATAGCGTCTCTATTTTCTTTTGTAAGCATGTTAATTTGTTGAGTTGAACTATTTACAAAAGTATACAAATATTTTAAAATAATTATTCATAATCCATTAAAATTCAGCAAAACAATGAATCCACCAGGTATCGTCAACTGTCTGACAACTAGACAAAAAGAAAGGTAGATGATGAATGAATTTTTTTAGTTACCTTTGCACCCTCAAAAAAAAAGATTGTGTTACATGCAGAAAATTAGAAACATTGCTATTATTGCCCACGTCGATCACGGAAAAACTACGCTGGTTGACAAGATGTTATTAGCCGGACACCTGTTCCGGGATAACGAGAATGCGGGAGAGTTGATTATGGATAATAACGACCTTGAACGTGAACGTGGCATCACTATTTTAGCCAAAAACGTATCCATCGATTACCTGGGATACAAAATTAATATAATTGACACACCGGGGCACGCCGATTTCGGTGGAGAGGTAGAACGTGTATTGAATATGGCTGATGGCGTCCTTTTATTGGTTGACGCTTTTGAAGGTCCAATGCCACAAACCCGTTTTGTGCTTCAAAAGGCTTTACAAATTGGATTGAAACCGATTGTGGTTATTAATAAAGTTGACAAACCAAACTGTCGGCCTGATGAAGTACATGAAATGGTTTTTGACCTTATGTACAATCTCGATGCTACAGAAGATCAACTTAATTTTCATACTGTTTACGGCTCGGCTAAACATAATTGGATGTCGGAAGACTGGAAAGACGAAACTGACAGCATTATTCCTTTACTGGACGCGATTATCGAACATATTCCGGAACCACAATATCTGGAAGGAACACCTCAAATGTTGATTACTTCGCTCGATTATTCGTCGTATGTAGGACGTATAGCTGTGGGTCGTGTTCATCGTGGCACCTTGCGTGAAGGTATGGATGTAAATCTGGTAAAACGTGATGGTAAAGCAATTAAATGCAGAATAAAGGAGTTACACACTTTTACCGGTCTGGGACGTACCCGGGCAACTGAAGTAAAGTCCGGTGATATTTGTGCGTTAGTTGGTATTGAAGGATTTGAGATTGGCGATTCAGTTTGCGATCTTCAAAATCCCGAACCACTTAAACCGATTGCTATTGACGAACCAACCATGAGTATGGTTTTCACAATCAATACTTCACCATTTTTTGGAAAAGAAGGAAAGTTCGTTACGTCACGACACATCCACGACCGACTCATGAAGGAGCTGGACAAAAATCTGGCGTTGCGTGTAGAAAAGAACTTAGACTCAGATATCTGGCATGTTTACGGACGTGGAGTTTTACACTTGTCGGTATTGATTGAAACCATGCGTCGCGAAGGATATGAGTTGCAAGTGGGTCAACCACAGGTGATTTACAAAGAAATTGACGGGAAACGTTGCGAACCGATTGAACAACTCACCATAAACCTTCCGGAAGAAGCTTCGGGAAAAATCATTGAAATGGTGGCTATCCGAAAAGGAGAAATGCTTAGCATGGAAGTAATGAACGACCGCATACAACTCGAATTTTTAATTCCATCACGTGGGATTATCGGATTAAGAAACAGTGTATTGACATCGTCAGCAGGTGAGGCCATTATGTCACACCGCTTTTTGGAATATCAACCTTACCGGGGACATATTGAAAAACGAAATAATGGCTCTATTATTGCCATGGAAGGTGGCACGGCTTTTGCTTATTCATTAGACAAATTGCAGGATCGCGGGCGCTTTTTTGTTTTTCCGCAAGACGAGATTTATACAGGTCAGGTTGTTGGCGAAAGCTCAAAAGAGGGTGATATGGTGGTAAACGTTACCAAGCCAAAAAAACTCACCAACATGCGGGCTTCCGGAGCTGATGATAAAGCCAAATTGATTCCACCGATTGTTTTCAGTTTGGAAGAAGCACTGGAATATATCAAAGAAGATGAATATGTAGAACTTACACCTACTTGCATTCGTTTGCGTAAGATTTTCCTCGACGAAAACGAGCGAAAGCGAATGACTAAGAAGTAGTTGGCAGTTGGCAGTATGCTGATGTTTATAGTAAATAAAAGAAAAGAATCGATATTAACTTTATTCCCCTTGAGGGGTTAGGGGTTATGAAAACGAAATACATTATTATAGGTGTACTTTTAGCTATTACTTCCGGTCTTTTTGCTCAGTTTGGCATCAAAACCGGAGTAAATATGGCTAACGAGATAAAATCGTTCAGTCAGGCTGATATTGCTGCTGGATTTGATTCCAAAAATTTAAATGGATATCAAATCGGATTGATTTATCAGGCAATGCCGAAGAAATCCGGCCTGGGCTTTGAAATAGCCGCCATTCTTACTCAAAAAGGGAGTGCATTTACGGATACCTCGACCGTTGCCGGAATTATTCAAAAAGGCTATCGGGAATTGAATTATGTGGAAGTTCCTCTGAATCTACGTTATCGGTTGATACTTGGATTTTTAAGTATTTATGGAACTGCCGGTGTTTATGGCAGCTACGAACTGAGCGGAAAAACGGTAAACGAAATTACCGATGCCACTCAGGAATCTACTTATACAACCTTTATAGATCATGTGGATTATGGTTATAACTTAGGTCTGGGACTCGAATTATTCAAAAAAATTCAGTTTGGTGGTACCTGGTCTCAGGGAATAAAAAATAGCCCTGCATCGACAACCGGCTTACCAACAGCACTAACAAGTTCAAACAGAGTATTTTCTATTAATCTGGTCTATTTGTTTTAAAGGTCAACAAATTAGCAATAAAAATTTCAAAAAGGAGAAATATGCCATTTATTGGTTATTTCTCCTTTTTTTATATATTAGCCCATTGATGTTTTTGAAAAATCAGAAATATATACAAATATAATCTGTATAAATATAAATAATCTCCACCGAATAATTTATCTTTGTATTCGCATTAACTCCTTTAATCCTATACGCCATGTATAAAATTCTTTCCGTAAATCCAGGATCAACTTCCACTAAATTTGCTGTATATGAGGATGAAACCCTAGTTTGTCTACATACTATCCGTCATTCAGCCGAAGAGTTAAAGCCTTACAACAACCTGTTTGAACAGTACGAGTTCCGAAAAAACCTAATGTTGGAGTATTTGAAAAACGATGGGATTAACTTATCCGATTTGTCGGCGGTAGTAGGTCGTGGTGGTATGGTTCGTCCGCTTGAGTCAGGCGTATATGCCGTTAATGACAAATTAATTGCTGATTTGAAATCACCTAATGCACCGGTACATGCCAGTAATTTGGGCGGTGTACTTGCGCGTGAAATTGCCGAAAGCATTCCGGGTTGCCAGGCTTTCATAGCCGATCCAATAGTAGTGGACGAATACCAGGAAGTAGCCCGTATAAGCGGCTTGCCACAAATGCCCCGAAAATCTCAATTTCACGCATTAAACCATAAAGCTATTGCCCGGAAATATGCTGCGGCCAATGGTACAAGCTATGACAAACTGAAATTGGTAATTGCTCATTTAGGAGGTGGAATTTCGGTGGCAGCTCACAAAAATGGCAAAGTGATAGATTCCAATCAGGGTTTGGATGGGTATGGTCCATTTTCACCCGAACGAGCCGGAACACTAGATGCAGGGCAATTAGTTGAACTATGTTTTAGCGGAAAACACACTCATGAGGAAATCAAAAAAATGTTGGTTGGAAATGGTGGGTTGATGGCACATTTGGGCATAAATGAAGAACTTGTGGCTGAAAAGAAAGCCGTAATGGGAGATGAACATGCCACCCTTGTACTGGAAGCAATGGCTTATAATATAGCCAAAGAGATTGGTGCTATGCTCGCCGTATTACATGGCGAAGCCGATGCGGTTATTCTTACCGGAGGTATTGCTTACAGTTTATATATAGTCGAATACATTAAAACCATGATTTCGCCGATGGTCAAAGTAGCGGTTTATCCGGGCGAGGATGAGATGGAAGCGTTGGCTAGAAGCGGATTGCGAGTATTAAGGGGTGAAAAATGTAAAGAGTATTAATAGCCGGCTTGAAAGTCTACTCGTAAGCATTCTCATTTTTAATCCTGATAACTTTAGCCTTGAATCAAGCTGGTTTATGCTAGCAAGAAATAAAACCGTACGCAATCAAGGTTTATTGAAATTTTTACCCTTGCTTTAAAGTGCGAATAATCTAACCATTATTGAATGTTCAACAATCGGCCGGTTTGGTTATCAATATGAACTTTGATTCCTTTTTTACGGAATAGACTTTCCGGTAGCGGAACGGTTTTACCGAATTGTGGAACAAAAAATTCATGTGCATACAAAATATTATTCCCATCACTTAAGGTTAGCTGTGTGGAGGCTGGCAGAATGTAATAGAGTCCGGCCTTTTCAGCCTTTACTTTTGGATTGGCAGGTGTAAGCGCCACAGTGCTCGGAATAAGACTGATATAATACGGAACGCCGCTTAAATCATCAGCTGAAACAATGCCTTTCAGAGCCGAAAGACGGAATAGCACTTCATTGTTCAATGCTTTTTGTGCGGTAATCTTTAGGGTCTGAGTTTGAGTTTCAACCGTTGTTTTCCCTGAAAAAAGTTCAGTCAACTCACGTTCCAGTTTATTCAGTCCGTCAAGTACAGTTTTAAACGAATCACCATCGGCAGGCAGTTTGTCAACATCGGCTGTAAGCAAACTTAAGCGTCGTTCGCGAATACGGTAAATTTGTTTTGCCACACCTTCAGCCAGCTTTGCTTCCGAACCAGCCATCATATATTCTTCACCCAAAGGAAGTAATTGGTCTTTTGGGGTATCTTTAACCAGAAATAAAATTGAGGGATTAAGCTCTTTCTCTGTTTCGCAGTTCACATTAACCCCACATAAAATACCTTTTCCATTAACCGACAATCGACTTGTTTGCAAGAAACGACTTGGTATGATTGAATAGGTTCTGTTTGAATCGGGAACGGCGAAGGCTTTTACGTTGAGGCTTTTTAATCTGAAGTTTATTTTATCTTCGGTAATCACCTTATTTGTAGCCAGATAACGTTCGGAATAACGGTAGAAAACACCCGTCTTTTGAATTGTTTTTTCGGTTTCAATTTCAATACTGAATTCCGTTTTTGGTAAGGAATAGACCAATACAGCTTCGCCTTCAGTGAGTGAAAAAACGGATTGCGATTTAACAACAAAGCTAATAATCGACAGAATGGATAAAATAATCAGATTTCTCATTTTGGCAGGTTATTTATGGTTATTTACTTCGTGTTATTCGTTTCACGTTAATTACTTCGTGTTATTTACTTCGTGATATTTACTTTGCGTTTTTTACTTTGTGTTATTACCTGATTGGATGGAGTAAAATAACGCCCGAAGGACAAATAACGAGAAACTAATAATTTAATAACGAATAACTATTTACTTTTCTTAGCCTTCGGTTTAGTTTTGGGTTTTGCCTTGGCTTTAGATTTTGTTTCGGTTTTAGCCGCAGTGGCTTTTCGTCCAAATGGTTTCTTTTTAGCACCAGCATCAGGCTGAGCGGCTATCAATTCCTGACAACGTTCCAATGTCAATGTAACCGGATCAGTTCCTTTGGGGAAAATTTTATAGTTTATTTTATTACAAGTAAAATAGGGACCAAAACGTCCGTTTAGTACTTGAATTTCTCCATTTTCGCCCAAGGTTTTAATTATTCGGTTTTTCTCCGTTTCGCGCTTTTCTTCAATAATTTCTATGGCACGTTCAGTACTGACTTCCATGGGGTCATCAGTTTTCGGAAGTGAGTAAAATGCTCCATCATGGCGGATATAAGGTCCAAACCGGCCAATTGCCACTGTCATTATGCTCCCTTCAAATTCGCCAGCTTGACGCGGAAGTTTAAATAATTCGAGTGCTTCCTCCATACTAATACTTTCGATGGATTGCTCCTTACGCAGGGATGCAAAAAGTGGTTTTTCTTCTTCTTCAGCTGTTCCAATTTGTGCCAATGGACCATATTTCCCAAGTTTTACAGAGAGTTGACGACCACTTGTAGGGTCAGTTCCCAGAATTCGTTCACCAACCTGACGTTCTGAATTTTTCATCGTGTCTTCGACAATCGGGTGAAATTTTTTGTAGAATTTATCAATAGCAATGGTCCATTTTATCTCACCATCAGCTATTAAGTCGAATTCTTTTTCAACATCTGCCGTAAAGTTGTAATTAAGAATAGTCGGGAAATATTCAGTCAAAAAGTCGTTAACGACCATACCTATATCGGTAGGAAACAACTTGGATTTTTCAGCACCGGTATTTTCTTCTTTTATTTTATCGGTAATCTTTCCTGCTTTCAGTTTCAATACATTATAATTGCGTTTTTCAGCTGTACGGTCACCTTTTTCCACATAGCTTCGATTCTGAATAGTAGAAATAGTTGGAGCGTAAGTCGAAGGACGTCCAATGCCCAATTCTTCCAGTTTGCGCACCAGACTAGCTTCGCCATAGCGTGGAGGTTTTTGTGAAAAACGTTCCTGTGCCACAATTTCTTCCGAAAAAAGTTTCTCCCCATTTTTCATTGCCGGCAATAGTGATTCGTTTTCTGCATCCGTTTCATCGTCAGTCGACTCCATATAAACTTTCAGAAAACCATCAAAAACAATCACTTCGCCCGAAGCAATAAATTGTTGTTTGTTGCCTGAAATACGGATATAAATTGATGTTTTCTCCAATTCAGCATCAGCCATTTGAGATGCAATGGTACGTTTCCAGATTAATTCATAAAGCCGTTTTTCCTGTGAACTTCCTTCGACGGTGTGAGCATTCATATAGCTCGGACGAATGGCTTCGTGAGCTTCCTGAGCACCTTTGGTTTTGGTATTGAACTGTCGGGTATGGACATATTTTTCACCGGCCATACTTATAATTTCGGCTTTGGAAGTTCCCAATGCGAGCCCCGAAAGATTTACGGAGTCGGTACGCATATAGGTAATGTTACCCGATTCATATAATCGTTGCGCCACCTGCATGGTTTGCGCCACCGAAAAGCCCAATTTACGGGCTGCCTCCTGTTGGAGTGTGGATGTAGTGAAAGGTGGTGCAGGTGATTTCTTAGTCGGTTTTGTAATGATATTATCCACGCTGAATTGTGCGTTTTTGCAGGATTCCAGAAAAACCATGGCTTCAGCTTTAGTAGCAAAACGTTGAGAAAGTTCTGCTTTCAGCTCTATGGCTTTCCCATTTACATCAACCGAATTAAACAAGGCACTCACCTTATAACTTGCATCTGCCAGGAACTGATTAATTTCACGTTCACGCTCCACAATTAAACGTACAGCGACCGACTGAACTCGTCCCGCCGAAAGGGATGGGCGAACCTTGCGCCATAACACCGGAGACAGTTCAAAACCCACAATCCGGTCGAGGACACGTCGTGCCTGCTGAGCATCCACCAGATGAATATCAATATCCCTTGGATGTTCGATAGCATTCAGAATGGCATCTTTTGTAATTTCATGAAAAACAATTCGGCGTGTATTTTCTTTTTTTAATTTTAATTCTTCGTATAAATGCCAGGCAATTGCTTCTCCCTCCCGGTCTTCATCGGAGGCAAGCCATACAATTTCTGCATCTTTTGTTGCTTTTTTGAGTTCAGCAACCGTTTTTTTCTTGTCGGTAGAAACCACATATTCAGGTTGATAATTGTTGTCAAAATCTATCCCGATTCCTTTCTCTGCTAAATCACGTATATGCCCGAAACTGGACATTACCTGATAGTCTTTCCCAAGAAATTTTTCAATGGTTTTAGCTTTGGCTGGTGATTCTACTATAACAAGATTTTTAGACATTCTACAATCAGTTAGGTGGATGTTAAATTGAAATTGAGTGCAAAATAACAAAAACAAGTTGGTATAAGCCAAATTTTCAGCACATTATTTTTTATTTTTATTGATTTTGGGTATAAAACCGCTAACCAAAGAAAATAATAACGACCTATTCTTGTATTTTAATCGAATGAAATTGGGTTTATTGTGAATAAATTACGAAAAAGTATAAAGGCAAGTGAACAACTCTTAGTTTTCAATTGTATTTTTAATTAAGCGGAATAAAATCTTAGAGTTAATGACCAGTATTAAGCGCTAACTTAAGCAATCCATTTGTCGCGACGATTTCACGTCCAAAAAGATAATTGTTTCCACCCTTATAATCAGTTACTATTCCACCGGCTTCTTTAATAATCAAAGCACCGGCAGCCACATCCCAGGGTTTGAGATCATATTCCCAAAAAGCATCAAAACGTCCACAAGCTACATATGCTAAATCAGTTGCTGCAGAACCCATCCGACGAACACCACGTGCATTTTTCATGGTCCATTTCAATGTTTCAATATAATCATCCAGTCGACTAAAGTCTGAGTACGGAAAACCAGTAGCCACTAAAGCATCGTGGATATTTGCTCTTTTGGAAACCTGAACCGGCAGAGTATTCAGGTAAGCCCCACCGTTTTTCCAGGCATAAAAACACTCGTCAAGACCCACTTCGTAAACCACTCCAAGAACCAGTTCCTCCATATCGAGCAACGCAATACTTACTGCATAAATTGGAACTCCCTGTATAAAATTGGTTGTTCCGTCCAGTGGGTCAATCACCCAGTTGAACCGTTCACCATGAATATCGGATGTACCCTCTTCGGCAATAAATCCCGATTCAGGTAATAATTGTTGAAGTTGCGCTATAATTTGTTTTTCAGAAGCTTTATCCACATAACTCACCAAATCGTGCATTCCTTTGCTCTCGATCATATTGTCGTTGAAAGATTTGCGCTCTTCAGCCATAAATTGGCCTGCCATTTTTGCGATTTCACAAGTAGCAAGTGTGAGTTCTTTGTAAGTAGTGTTCATATTTTCGTGATTAGGATATTTGACAAAGGTACTGGTTTTAGAAGCAAAAAACATAAATTTCATTTCGAAATATGTCATAAATGCTATTACTTTAAGTCAAAGTCAAATACTGCAAAAAGGAAAATTGCAAATGTTGTTTTAGTCCCTTAGCCAAATAAAATCAATATGGAAGCACATCTTCTAGATTTGGTGGTGCATCCATAGCATCAATTGCTGAATTTGAAGGATGAGAATATTAAAAATTTGACCTATAAAAATGAAATTCGGAAAATCCTTTTTACCTTTGTCGGAAAATAATTAAATTATAATACAGCATGAAACAAATTCTTTTTTCAGTTTTGATAGTTATGTTAAGTAGTTTATTGAATGCGCAGGAAGTAATTAAACTTTACCCAAACGGTCCAAAAGAAAGTAATGAAATTACTACACCGGAGAAATACCGCGACAAAGAATTTTTAATGGATATTTCTGAACCACGTATGTTCGTATTTCCGGCTTCGAAAGAAAATGCAAATGGTACTGCCGTATTAATTTGTCCCGGTGGTGGATATGGAGGAGTTTCACAAATAAAAGAAGGTTCTGATTTTGCCAAATGGTTCAACGATCTGGGAGTGAGCGCTTTTGTGCTTTATTACCGCATGCCCAACGGTCATACCCTTGTACCGCTTACTGATGCTCAGGCCGCATTGGCAATTATTCATGAACGTGCCAACGAATGGAAAATCGATAAAAAGAAAATCGGTATCATGGGTTTTTCGGCCGGCGGTCACCTCGCTTCAACAGTAGGCACACACTTTAAAACCAGCGTAGAACGTCCGGCCTTTATGATTTTGGGCTATCCTGTTGTAACAATGGATAGCACATTAACTCATCGTGGTTCAAGGAATAACCTATTGGGCAAAAAACCTTCTGATGAATTAGTGAAACTCTATTCGAATGAACTTCAAGTGACAAAAAAAACACCACCGACCTTTATTGTACACGCCACGGATGATAAAACTGTTCCGGTTAAAAATAGTATTCAACTTTATCAGGCATTGAAAGAGAAGAAGATTGAAGCTGAGCTGGACACTTTTGCAGTTGGTGGACATGGATTTGGAATGCGAAAACGTAATATTCCGGTAGATAACTGGACAGATTTATTGAAAACGTGGATGAAAAAGAATAAATTAATCTGACAAATGCACTATCAGGAAGAAACCAACGACGCTGTCGCACTGCTTCAACAACTTATAGCAATTCCGTCTTTTAGTAGGGAAGAAACGGCTGTTGCTGATTTTTTGGAACGTTACATAGAACTAAAGGGTTATGTCGTTTCACGAAAAGAAAACAATATCTGGCTTTTGAGCCCCGGATTTGATTCAGCAAAACCAACCATTTTGTTGAATTCGCATATCGATACCGTGAAACCGGTTAGCGGTTGGGTTCATGATCCGTTTATTCCATTATTAGAAAATGGAAGATTGCTTGGACTTGGAAGCAACGATGCGGGAGCAAGTGTAGTCAGTTTGTTATATGCTTTCTTTTACCTTACACAAGGTCAACAGTCTTATAATCTGATTTTTGCAGCCAGTGCCGAAGAAGAAGTATCCGGAAAAAATGGGATAGAAAGTTTGTTGCAGGAATTACCGAAAATTGATTTTGCAATCGTGGGAGAACCGACCCAAATGAACATGGCTGTAGCGGAAAAAGGATTGATGGTTCTGGATTGTACTTCAACCGGAATAGCTGGTCATGCAGCTCGCAATGAAGGAGAAAACGCCATTTATAAAGCCCTAGAGGATTTAGAATGGTTTCAGACATATGAGTTTGCGAAGAAAACAGATTTGCTGGGACCAGTAAAAATGACTGTTACTCAAATCACTGCCGGAACTCAACACAACGTTGTTCCGGACAAATGCAGCTTTGTGGTGGATGTTCGCAGCAACGAAATGTACTCCAACGAAGAAATATTGGAAGAAATTCGTTCAAATGTTGCTTGTGATGTACAGGCTCGTTCTACACGGTTGAGTTCCACTGGCACCCCATTAAATCATCCAATTGTAATGCGGGGAGAACAATTAAAGCTTTCATTATTTGGCTCACCTACTTTATCCGATCAGGCATTAATGTCATTCCCAAGTATTAAAATGGGCCCCGGTGACTCAGTGCGCTCTCACACGGCTGACGAATTTATACTGACCAGTGAAATTGTGGAAGCTATTGAGATTTATGTTGAATTGCTAGATAAATTAGAAATATGACATGATCAAGAAGTTCAAAAATTGGATTGGGGTTAAACCGGATAAATTCAAGTTGCTAATTTACTTTGGTTTATATTTTGTTTATTGGTTTACATTGTGGTTCATTTGGGATGCCGTAATTTTAAGAGAATATCACAACATCTTCCATTATCTTTTTTACGGTTTATGGATGTCTATTGGTTGGCTTTTATTCAACAAATGGGATTTGATAAAATCGGGTTTTAATCGGAAAAAATAAATCAGATTTCTATGTAAGAAACTTCAGTATTTTGAGTCTATTTATATATGGTTTAACTTTTAAAAGATAAATATGAAAAGATACTCCTTCCTTCCGTTTCTTTTCTTTGTGTTTTTTGCTCAAGCACAGAATATTACATTGAAAATCAGCATTCAGACAGAAGACAATAAATGCCAGTCTGACTTTACAACTAAAAAAATTGTGATAAAAAATACCGGAATCTCTGGTTCAAGGCCGGTTAAAACAATTTCCTCACAAAAATGTGAGAATGAATTTCTTTTTCCAAAAAAAACAGGTAAATATCAACTTAAAGTGTCTGCAGAATCGTATTTACCGGATTCATTGAATTTTGAAATAACTGAAAATTCTACAGAGATTAAATTACCGGATCTACAGCTACTTACCCGCAAAAAAGAAGTTAAGCTGAATGAAGTTACTATTTTTGGAAATAAGCAGGAATTTATCAAAGTTGATGCCGATAAAACAACCTATCTGGTTAAAGGAAATCCTTCATTGACATCCGGTTCAATGGAAGATGCTGTAAAGAAAATTCCGGGAGTGATTAAATCCGCTACCGGTGACCTGACTTTTAATGGTCGAAATCTGACTGTATATATTGATGGTTCTCCCGCTAATCTTTCGGGCGAAGACTTAAAGGCTTTTTTGCAGGGATTACCAGCTAACTCAATTGATAAAATTGAACTGGTAGAAAATCCTGGAGCATCCTTCGAAGCTAATACCAATGGGAGTGTGATTAATATTATAACACGTTCAGTGGCTCTGAATTCATTTAATGGAACGCTGAATTTACATTACGGTAACAGTTTGGGGGAAAATAAATACTCACCGTCATTGCTGATGAACGGGAAAGTCAAAAAGGTGAACTGGCAACTTCAAACCGGCTATAATTCGCATGAAGTAGCAATAGAAACAAGATCTGACCTGAGATACAACGACAATAATGATAAACTCAAAGGGCTGGTTTTTACACACGATGGAATTTCAAAGGATTTAAACAATAATTTTTATTTCCGCCCCATGGTTAACTTCAGGCTTACACCTCGTTCAAACCTAATTTTCAATTATAATCTCAACATTGCAAACAATATAAGCAATGACTCAACCAATAATTTCACGCAAAGTCTTCCAGCTCCTTCTCAATTAAATTACTATTCATTATATACTAACCAAAATCGGAATGCGAACCACGAATTAGTAGCTAAATTCAAGACTCAATTAGACTCGGCAGGCACAAATAACCTACAAATAACAGCTTATTTATCCAATTATACCCGCAATGGAAATGCTAACTCATCCATGCCTCAGATTCCCAATTATGGTATCAACTCTATAAACCTGAATCTAACAAATGCTTATTTAAAATATGATGTTAATTTACTGTTCAAACCTTTTCAGTTGAACACCGGTGGAAAGTTTAGTAAAGCACTGGCTCACAACCTGGGCAAATACAATTTATCGAGTCCGACAGCAGATATTTTTACAAACAGACTGTATATCGAAAACCAGACAAAAGACTTCAACTACGATGAAACGAATTTCGCTTTGTACCTTGAAGCACGTAAAAAGTTTGGAAAATTGAGTACCACGGTTGGAGTGCGTATGGAAAATTTATTATATTCGGGCAAGATTGCAAACAGTTCAAGAGCTTATGGTGATACTTTGTTGAATATTTTCCCAACTCTAAATTTAATGTATGAGTTCTCCCCTATTTTAAACCTGCGCGGACAATATTCACGGAAAATTTCCGCCCCATCCTACAATACACTCGACCCGAATAGTTCCGGCTATTTCGACCAGTATACCGGAACAGTTGGTAATCAAAATCTTAAGCCAAATTTCTACGACAATTATAACCTGAACTTTACGGCATTCAACTTTGTAAGTCTGCGTACAAGTTATTCCTTTACAAAAAATATCTCAATGCTGACTTCAGAATCGTTTAAAGACTCTTTATACAGCAATCAAACTTATAAGAATTACGAGAATATTGGAAATTTTAATGCGTCTCTGTCGTTTCCTATTCCGTTCGACCTGATTACGAAAGGTCCTGATTTCTTTAAGAAACCCATGAATTTCAACGAAATGAGTTATCTGTTTTTTTATGTTGGATACAATCTTCAGAATATTGCGGGTTATGTTTATTCCGATGGAAGTAAAAATGCTCAACCCTATTGGGTATTTTATGCAAGTACTCATATAAATATGCCCTGGAAACTGAAGTTGGATGCGCAATATCAGTTGATTCCTAAAGGGAATCTTCAAATTTACACACTTCAAAAACCGATTCAATATTTTCTTGTAGATGTATCTCGGAGTTTCCTGAAAAACAATAACTTAACACTTACAGCTGAAGTAACCAAATCTTATCCATTGCAATTATCATTTCCGACACAATATACAAAGACCGACTTTTACAATGCTTATGATGGACTGACATTCTGGTTTAAACTGTCGTACCGCTTTGGAAAATTCCAGAGTAAAGAGGAAACTGAAATTAATATTGAAAAGAAACAGATTGAAGGAGCGGGTATGAATATCAAGTAGTTAGTCTACAATAAACCCGCAAGTAGCACAAAGGGGTTCGACAACTTTTCGTTGTTCGAATCCCTTTTTTATGTCTATTGTACGTTGAGTTTTCAGAATTTCTAATAAATCTCCGGTGAAGATATTTCCAAGTAATATACTAGCATCAGCATCCAAACAGCAAGGAACAACCTGACCATCAGCCAGAATAGCAATATGGTCACGAAGTGCATAGCAATGTTTCAGAGTTTGTGTTCCGACTTGCTTTTCATCCGGCCATTCAAAACGGGGTGCACGTTGCAGAAAAATATGTTCAGCTAATTTGATACCATTTCCATTGGTATTTCCATTTAATGTTTCCTCTGCAAAATTGAATTTTGCAGCTATCCGACTCAAAAATAGCGAATTAAATACCTGGCTGGTTTCACTGGTTGAATTCCAAAGTCGTAAACAAATATACATATCCGGGGCAGCCTTTTGAGCAAAATCAAGTGATGATTTCAGGTAATCATCCCATTTTTCGGGAGCTATATTCTCCTCAGCATCATGGAGTGAAATGTTTACTTGACGGACAGAATGCCTGAAAAGTATTTCTTTCTTTCGCTCCAGCAAACCACCATTGGTAGTAATGTTGATATTCAATCCGGCAGCTTCTGCAATGCTTAGAATTTCATCGAGTTGTGGGTGTAAAAGTGGTTCACCCAATACATGAAGGTAAATGTAGTTAGTAAACGGTCGTATTTTCTCCACCACCAACCGAAATTCATCCGGTGACATGAATTTGTTTGCTCGTGACGTTTTAAAACAAAAGCTGCAATCGAAATTGCAGCTGTTTGTTATTTCAATATATATTTTTTTGAATCTCATGACCCCTAACCCAAAAGAGAAATATTTTATTTATTAGTTTATTGGATTCCTAAAATCAATGATATTGTGAATGGAAAGAATTCCAACAACCTGTTCGGTTTCATCAATTACTGTAAGAGTGGTAATTTTATTCAAATCCATCATTTCAAGTGCATCAGTCAGTAATTCTTCCTGATTAATCCGTTTGAAACCCTGAGTCATAAAATCAACAGCCTTCAGGTTTTTCAGCTCATCAAATTTTTGAATAGCCCGACGAATATCACCATCAGTTATGATTCCTATAGCTTGATTTTGAGCATTATAAACCATTGTCATTCCTAATCGTTTGTTGCTCACTTCGTAAATAACATCTTTGAAAACAGTCGTTTCATACACTTTCGGAACATCGGTAAACATTTCGTCCTTCACACGGGAAATCAACCTACGACCCAAAGCTCCTCCGGGATGGTAAAGTGCATAATTTTCAGCCTTAAATCCACGGCGTTCCATGAGGCAAATTGTCAAAGCATCGCCCATGACTAAAGTGGCTGTAGTTGATGTTGTAGGTGCTAAATCAAGTGGACAGGCTTCTTTGGTGACTCCAGTATTCAATACCAAAGCAACTTCCTTCGCCAAAGCAGAATGGGGATTTCCTGTCATGGCAATCAGTTTACAACCAATCTTTTTTAAAGGTGCAACTACATTCAGAATTTCGGAAGAACTACCACTATTTGAAATCAGTACAACAATATCATTTTTGCTTACCATTCCTAAATCACCATGCATGGCCTCTGCAGCATTTATAAATATAGAAGGAGTACCGGTAGAAGCAAGTGAAGAAGATATTTTGTGCCCAATAATTCCGGTTTTCCCAACGCCCATAATAACCAACTTACCCTTACTGGCATAAATCAGCTCAACTGCTTCGTTTATTTCCGGTCCAATCTTATCAGCTAACTTCTGAAGTTCAGATATTTCCTGTTGGAATATTTCTTTGCTACGTTCAATAAAATCCATTTTCTATAGCTTGCTTATAATCATTTCTACAAATTCACGTACACAACCTTCACCACCTTTTTTCTTCATCTGAATAATTCCCGAAATATTTTTAATAGCATCAAGTGCATCACCGGGGCAAGCAGCCAAACCAACCGACGAAAGTAATTCAAAACAATTCACATCATCACCAATATATGCCACTTCGTCCAATGTAATTCCTTCTTTCTCACAGATTTCCTTCACCGAGGCAAGTTTTCCTCCCTCACGTTTACCCTGATACAGGTAATCGAGTTTCAGTTTATTGAATCGGCGCTCCACCATGTTGGTATTTTCGGAAGTGATGATGCCGGTTTTTATTCCTTTTTCACGAATCAGTTGCAAACCCATACCGTCGTGCGTATTGAATTTCTTTAGTTCATCGCCTGCTTCGGAATAATACATTCCAGCATCAGTCAGAACTCCATCCACGTCAGTTAGGAACAGTTTTATTTTAGTTGTGTAGGGACAGGTCGCGACCTGTCCGTACGATATAGTTTGATTTGATTTGATGTTTTTCGTTATATTGTCAATCGCAATGGCCTGCTCAAGGATTTCGCGGATTTTAGATAAATGAATCTGATTTGGTCCATCGCTAAACGCATGATCAGGATCGGGATGAACTTCGGCAAAAATGGCATCGACACCCACAGCCAACGCAGCACGCATCAAATATGGAACCATCTCGCGGTTACCACCCGTTGAAGTTCCTTGACCACCCGGCTTCTGAACAGCATGGGTGGCATCGAAAACCACCGGATACCCATAACTGCGCATTTCAACCAATCCGGTCATATCGACAATCAAGTTATTGTAGCCAAAACTAGAACCGCGTTCGCAAAGCAAAATATTCTCGTTACCGGAGTCACGCAATTTGTCTATCACATTCTTCATATCCCAGGGCGCCATAAACTGTCCCTTTTTTACGTTAACAATTTTACCTGTTTTTGCAGCAGCAATAAGTAAATCGGTTTGACGGGAAAGAAAGGCAGGAATTTGCAGCATATCGGCCACTTCGGCTACCGGAGCGCATTGCCATGTTTCATGAACATCGGTTACAATTGGTAAATCAAGCTCAGTTTTTACACGTTGAAGGATTTCTAAACCACGCTTCATTCCCAATCCACGAGGTGCTTTTACAGAAGAACGATTGGCTTTATCGAATGAGGATTTGAAGATTAAATGAATGTCTAAATCATTGCAGATTTGTTTAAGTTCAGCTGCTACTTCCATCGTCATTTGCTCTGACTCAATGGCACAGGGCCCTGCAATCAGTACAAAACGGTTGTTGCCACCAATTTCAAAACGATTAAGGACATTTATTTTGTGGGTTGAAAAGCCCCCTACATCCCCCATGGGGGACTTGAAGACTCGATTTGAAGTATCTGAATTATCCATTTAGATTGTAAATAATACAAAAGCGAATATGATATTATTAAAACTTATTTCTTAAAGTCCCCTATGGGGGATTTAGAGGGCTTCTAATTTGTGTATACTCTCACCCAATCGACTTCGATATGACCAGTAGTTCCCCGCTGTTTTTCTTTAATAAACGAGTTGAAAGCCAGATACATTTCTTTTTCAGGAATGTTACTTGCAGTTCGATAAACTTCAAGATTGTTAATTTGCCAGATAAGTTCTTTTTTGGTCCAAATAAGTGAGTATATATAGTATTGACTTGTATTCAGACCTGCAATTTTTATTCCATCAAAAATATTTTTGTTGGCATTACCAATATTTATTTTCTTTCCATCGAAATGGAATATCTTGACATTAGGAAGTTTATCATCTGCTCCAAGCCAAAATGTATGATTAATATTACCTGTACAACGGATTTTTGCTCTGATAATTCCGTATTTCTGACGGAACTTTTCGGCAGTCTGTAAAACATCAGAAGTGTAATGGAATTCTTTCTGGATAAAACCTTTTTTTTCATGCCAAGCGCGTGTTTTTACTTTCTCGCGTTTGGTTTCCAGTTTCAGAATACCTTCTTCTACCGAAACATTTTTTCCGGAATTATTAGCCTGTTTTTCATTTGCAAACGAGTGATCTTCAATCAGATTTGCACTCTTATAATGAAACCCAAAGTTCCAGTGCGATTTATCAAGCGTATTCCATTCAAATTCGTCCTGAAAAGTCAACTTGAGCTTGCGGTATTTTTCAAAACGTTCCGGCTTTTCATTTTCATAAAAAACAATATCTGAATTTTTGGCCAATTCGTAAAAACGTTCTTGTATTACAAATTCGGGAGTACTGTGCCAACGTTTTTCATTCGCCCAAAATTCATTTGATTTTTTGAATTCGGGCTTTGTAACTTTAGTTTTTAAATCTTCATACTCTTTGATTATGAAAGAATTATGAAAGCGTGTGTAGGTTTTAAAAGCTTTCGATTTTTCATAAGCTTTCATTTTTTTAAGCGATTCCGTAGCTTTTACTTTCTTTTTATCGCCCAATAATTCGTATTCAGGGGTAGTTTTAAAATTTAAGTATTGCAGCAAATCATCTGATTCCAACACTTTATAATAAAGTAAAATATCGGGGGAATGATGAAGTTTCTTATATTTATTTGAGATGCGGTATTCTTCGGTATCTTTATACTTGCGGTTTTGCAGAATCTTCTTATTCTCCTGAAATTCAGCAGCTTTTACAAGGTGGTAGAGCTTTTTGTATTCGGCAAGTTCAACCGATTTTTCGACTTCAGCATAGCGGTGCATGGCTTTTACCAAATCAGCTTCATTCTTTTCGAGCTTAGCTGTCGGAGTGATTGCTCCAAAGAGTGTTTTCCAAAAAAGATTCATTATAATTCAAAATTTATAATTCATATTTCATAATTGAAGCTCTTTCATGAATTTTTGAATTGAATGATTAATTCAAAACAGGATTCAATATCTTCAACAACAATCGGTTTGTAATTTTCGACAGGTATAAACATTTCATTTCGCATAAGCTCAATCTGTCCCAAAAACTGATTATAAAAACCATTTTGATTTAACAGTATTAAAGGCTTTTTATGTTCTCCCACAATGGCAGAAGTTACTATATCGAGCATTTCGTCCAAGGTTCCGTAACTTCCGGGCAAAACCACAAAAATATCCGAAAGCTCCTTCATGGTTGCCTTTCGCTCACTCATGGTTTCCACCGTAATCAGCTGAGTTGGCAGTGAACTTTGCCGGTTCATTCGGATAACTGCTTGCGGGATTACACCGATAATCTGTCCGTTCTTACAGGCCGCACCTTCCGAAACCGAATCCATCAAACCACCTGTTGCTCCACCATATACAAGTGTATTTCCACTTTCGGCAATCATTTCACCCAGTCGAAATCCGACTTGTTTATAATTGTCGGCAATGTGATTACTTGAAGAACAAAAAACGGCTATATTCATTTTTTAGTTGATAGTTGACAGTTGATAGTTGACCAGCCATTAACTGCCAACTATCAACTGTAAACTAATTTAAGCATCAATCTTTGCGTACGTGGCATTAGCTTCAATAAATGCACGACGGGGAGCAACATCATCACCCATCAGCATAGAGAAAACGTGATCTGCCTCTGCTGCATTGTCTATATTTACCTGACGTAAGGTCCGGTTTTCCGGGTTCATCGTGGTATCCCACAACTGAATTTCATTCATTTCTCCCAGACCTTTATAGCGTTGTGTGTGAATTCCACCTTCCGCTCCACCTCCATATTTTTCAATAAATGTCTGACGTTGTAGCTCTGTCCAGCAATATTCTTCGTTTTTGCCTTTTTTACACAAATAAAGTGGTGGTGTAGCAATATATAAATAACCCTGCTCAATCAATTCCTTCATATGACGGAAGAAGAATGTCATTATCAAAGTGGCAATGTGGCTACCATCCACGTCGGCATCGGTCATAATAATAATTTTATGATAGCGAAGTTTTTTTATGTTCAAAGCCTTGCTGTCATCTTCCGTACCTATAGTAACGCCTAAAGCAGTATATATATTGCGTATTTCTTCACTTTCGAGTACTTTATGTTGCATTGCTTTTTCCACATTCAGAATTTTACCACGTAAGGGCAAAATGGCCTGAAACTGACGGCTACGACCTTGTTTGGCTGTACCACCCGCCGAGTCTCCTTCGACTAAGAATAATTCACATTTTTCAGGATCTTTGTCAGCACAGTCAGCCAGTTTCCCTGGTAATCCACCACCCGAGAGAGGAGATTTACGTTGTACCATTTCGCGAGCTTTGCGAGCGGCATAACGAGCAGTAGCTGCTAAAATAACTTTTTCGACAATGATGCGGGCAGCTTTTGGGTTTTCTTCCAAATAGTTTCCAAGTGCTTCACCAACAGCCATATCAACCGATCCCATCACTTCGTTATTACCCAATTTTGTTTTGGTTTGTCCTTCGAATTGTGGTTCCTGAACTTTAATGGAAATTACAGCGGTCAATCCTTCACGGAAGTCGTCGCCACTGATTTCGATTTTCAGTTTCTCCAACATTTTACTGTCTTCTGCGTATTTTTTCAAGGTGCGGGTCAATCCACGACGGAAACCAGCGAGGTGAGTTCCACCTTCAATGGTGTTGATATTGTTTACGTAAGAGTGAACGTTTTCATTATACGAAGTATTGTAAGTCATCGCAATTTCCACAGGTGTTCCATTTTTCTCAGTATTTATATGAATCACACTGTCGATTAATTTTTCACGGGCTTCGTCGATATATTCAACAAATTCTTTCAAACCTTCGGTTGAATGAAAGACTTCTGAACGAAATGTTCCATCTTCTTCCAAATGACGTTTATCGGTTAAAGTAAGCGTAATTCCGGCATTCAAAAAAGACAATTCACGCAAGCGGTTTGCCAAAATATCCCATTTATAAACCGATTCAATAAAAATGCTATTGTCGGGAAGGAAGGTAGTAAGTGTTCCGTTAGTAGTGGATGTCCCGATTTCTTGTACCGGAAATTTAGGAAAACCACATTGGTATTCCTGCATATACAATTTTCCGTTACGAGAAACTTCAACGCGTAAATCAGTAGAAAGGGCATTCACACACGAAACCCCCACACCATGCAAACCTCCGGAAACTTTATAGCTGCCATGATCAAATTTACCACCAGCATGAAGTACAGTCATAACCACTTCCAGAGCAGATTTGCCTTCTTTTTCGTGCATATCAACCGGAATACCACGACCATTATCGATAACTGTAATGGAATTGTTTTCGTTGATAAATACCTGAATAGTATCACAATGTCCGGCCAATGCTTCGTCGATAGAATTGTCTACAACCTCGTAAACTAAGTGATGTAAGCCTTTTACGCCAATGTCACCAATATACATCGCAGGGCGTTTGCGCACTGCTTCCAAACCTTCCAGCACCTGAATGCTACTTGCACCATAATTGGCACTTGCAACGTCTCTTGCTTTTTCTTCTTCGCTCATTTTTATTATATGTTATTTAATTTCAGTTGTTTGAAGATAGTTTTTTATTTATTTCCAATTTAAGCTGTTCTATCCAAAAAAACAGACAAATATACAATAAAAAAATGGATTTGACACCATAATATCCGAAGAAAATCAAGTTTTATTTTAACATTTAAGGCGATGGACTATTTTCTGAATTTAAATAATATCGTGGATTATAAATAAATATTGATATATTTGTCATAAATATTCCTTAGGACTCATTAATAATGTAGAATTTCATGAATAATAATGCCTTATCTGAGATAGAATTTGCAAAGAAACTTTTTACACTCCAGACAGAGAATAATGAGTTAAAGATTGAAAACGAAAGGTTGGCCTCAATAATCTATTCAGACCAAAGTTCTAAAAACAATTTGGCTGAAAGTAATGAGAGTGATTTGAAATTTAAAAATATGGTTTGGGACATGCAAGTGGGTGTTATGATTCAAAACGTTCATTCAGAAATACTCCTGAGCAATCCTAAATCGCTTGAATTATTAGGCATTAGCGAAGAACAACTGTTGGGAAAAACTTCATTCGATCCCGATTGGAATGTCATTCACCAAGATGGTTCAGCATTTCCCGGACCTACACATCCTGTTCCACAAGCCATAGCAACTCAACAATCAGTTCACAATGTAGTAATGGGAGTTTATCGACCCTCAAAAGCAGACCGGGTGTGGTTAAATGTAGATGCTGAGCTTCAATTGAATAACGATGGTAGTATTAAGCAAGTGATTTGCACCTTTATTGACATCAGTGAGCTTAAACAGGCAGAAAATGAATTGATTAAATCTCAAGAAATGCTCAAAAAATTTGCTGTTTATCTCCAAAATAAACAGGAGGAGGAAAAGGTACTTTTAGCTACGCAGCTTGATAACAATAGTTCGTTAATCTTTCATTAACATTAAGCGGCAATAGTGCCGTATAATAGTAGCTCTTTGACATTTTGGCTATTTTTGAGTAAGTATGGTTTAATGGCAAACATCTCAATAAATCTTTCCAGC